>Ga0207430_10105_pt1 | contig 39720 bp, 34 predicted proteins | sample YelNatsi3bottle8_FD_187544 | JGI IMG/M metagenome (GOLD analysis project Ga0207430, IMG submission 187544) | Hot spring thermophilic microbial communities from Obsidian Pool, Yellowstone National Park, USA - site 3 bottle 8 (SPAdes) (version 2) | ecosystem: Environmental > Aquatic > Thermal...
AATATACCAAGTATACTAAATATACTACAATTATTCAATATATATTAATATTTACTTATGTATAAAAATAATAGATAGAGCATACACAAAATACTGTGTAGCCTATCTATTATCATAGTTTAGTTAAAGTAAACCCCGCTTTTATGAATTTATTTTATTTATTAGCTTCTGCTTTTGTTTGACTTTTAGCGATTAGGTACCACAAATAACCAATTACTATTGCTCCAATGAATCCACCTATTACGTTGTAATCAGCGACTATCCAGCCCCATTTGCCAAGATAAGCGCCGCCAAGCCATGCTCCTATTAGATGTGCAACTAGTGCTGCCCAATATGTTCCGTAGATTTTATTTAGCTTTTCGCCGTAAGATTCTCCAGCTTTGGAATTGAACAAAGGATGAAATACAAGACTAGATATAAGTCCTACTACAATAAGTGTTACCCAGAACATATACTACGCCTCCTTTTTGAGAGATTTTTCCTTCCACTTATAATTTTACTTTATAAAAATTATAAAACAAATTTGATTTTTGACCTTATTTGACTAAAAAAGTTCACCAGGAAAATTTATCTACACATATCTGACCTTTTCTGACTTATTCTCTTTTTATCTAATTATTTCTAATAGATGTCCGTTTTTCCTATTATGTAAATAATGAAATTTTTTAGATTGATGAATAAATCTTGTTATTTCCGTTAATAATTAAAAATAGAAGGGCGGTAAAAATCGGCGGATCCATTCTCCCCCTTGTGGATTCGCTGATATTTTACCGCCTTTTCTCTTTAAGAAAGTATATATGGAGGTATGAGGTATGGTTAAGAGGATAATTATAGGAATAATAATTTTTACAGTTTTATTTTCATTGAGTGTCCAAAGACAAGCTTTTCTTTCTTTTGATGATAATGTAGAACTTGTAAAGATGACTTTCTTAAATACGGGTGCAAAATATGAATATGCAAATATAAACGCATGGGCAAAGATTAACAATGATTTTACATCTTTTTACAAAATAAATGAATATGTCGAAATAGCGATAAAAAACATGAATATCAATAAGCAAAAAACCAAAATATCTCGCATTGAAGAAAACAATTTTAGACAAGTGGAAGTGGAATATACGGAAAACACTAGACATATAAACATAGCAGTTCAAAGTTTAAAAAATGGTTCAAAGAGCGAAACTTATATGTTAATAGACGAATATCTTATTAACGGTTATGACAATGCTTTAAAAGAGAAGGCACTTATAAATAATACTTTTAAAATATTCAAGCTAAAACCTAAGGTAACAGTATGTTTTGTCGGAACTTTTAAAGGTAAGTTGAATAAAGAAAAAAATAGTAGTATAGTTAAATTAGTACTTGACAAATTACATGCACAAAAAGTAGAAGGAATGGAAGATGAAAACATAATAAGTGTTTCTGCTTATTCGAGCAAATTAAAAGAATATATTAAATTAGGAAGTGAAAAAATAAATTTAAACGTAGCAATAAGATATAGTTCTTTTGATGATAAGACTTATTTGTGGGTTGCAACACCTATTATAGCTATAGAATATTAAAAGAAGGTGATAAAAACGAAATTTATTGTTGAAAAAAGTCCACCCCTTAAAGGAAGTGTAAAAATAAGTGGAGCTAAAAATTCTGTATTACCTATAATTGCCGCTTCTTTATTATCATCAGGAGAAATAGTGCTAGACGACATACCTACTTTAGAGGATGTCAATGTCATGATAGAGTTAATTAAGCATTTTGGTGCTATATGTGAATTTGAAAATGAGAAATTAAAGATAAAAGTGGATATTAAAGATGTAGAAGCCCCATATGATTTGGTGAAGAAAATGAGAGCATCGTTTTTGGTGATGGGACCTATACTTGCTAGGCTTGGGCATGCTAAAATTTCTATGCCAGGTGGGTGTGCTATTGGTTCTCGCCCAATAGATTTGCATTTGAAAGGATTTCAAACTTTGGGAGCAGATATTACTATAGGACATGGTTATGTAGAAGCACGAGCTAAAAAATTGACAGGCAAAAAAATTTATTTAGATTTTCCAAGTGTTGGAGCTACAGAAAACATCATGATGGCGGCAGTTTTTGCAGAAGGAGTTACTATAATAGAAAATGCTGCGGAAGAGCCGGAAATTGTTGACCTTGCCAATTTTCTCAACAAGATGGGAGCGAATATTAAGGGTGCTGGTACAGATACAATAAGAATTGAAGGAGTAAAAGAGCTAAAAGGGGCTGAGCATACTGTCATACCAGATAGAATTGAAGCGGGGACCTTTATGGTAGCAGCTGCAATGACTGGAGGAAATGTTCTTATAGAAAATGTCATAGTGGATCACGTCAGGTCTATAATTGCGAAATTAACAGAATGCGGAATTAAGATAACAGAAGAACCTAAAGGACTGCGAGTCAAAGGAATTAAAAATTATAAAGCGGTGGACATAAAAACTCTTCCTTATCCAGGCTTTCCTACAGATATGCAAGCTCAAATGATGGCTATGATGACAGTGGCAAAAGGGACAAGCGTTATAATAGAAACAGTTTTTGAAAATAGATTTATGCATGTGGATGAGCTAAAGCGTATGGGGGCAAATATAAAGATAGAAGGAAGAAGTGCTGTTGTTACAGGAGTAGAACATTTGACAGGTGCAGAAGTTAAAGCAACGGATTTAAGGGCGGGAGCAGCCTTAGTATTGGCTGGACTTATTGCAGAAGGTAAAACTGAAATAAATGATATTTATCATATTGACAGAGGCTATGTAAAAATGGAAGAAAAGTTAAAAAATCTTGGAGCAATAATATATAGGAAATAGAGGCGTCATATTGACGCATTCAGACTGTAGACAAACTTTCGAAAATAGGATATTTTGCATAAGGAACGACTTGTGACAAAGCGGCAACAAAACTTAACAAGACCAAGGGTGGAGGCAGGGCCGAAGCCAAGGAAGGCGGAGGCGGGCACTAAGACAAGGATGTCGAATGTGCCCGGTACCCTGCCGGAACCCGAAGGTCGAGTTTAGTTTTGTCGCTTTGGAACATCGGAGTGACGATGCAAAATATCCTATTTTAAAAATTTTTGACTTTGTCAACAAACTGGAAGCGTCATATTGGCGTCTTTTTTGTATACAAAAAATTTTTAAGAAATAGAAGGATTTTTTTATATTTTGAAGAATAATATAGTGTAGTATAAATTGTGTATAGTTTTTAAATGTAAATGTTTAATTAGACACAAATAGAGGGGGGATGACATAAAAGGACAAAATTTGTTAAATTTTGTTCAAAATCATTTTGAATAGGAGGATTAAAATGGCCAAAGCACAAGGTTCAGAAAAGAGAAAATTGTCTCATGATGCTTACGGTGGAGTGCATGGTAGTGAATATATTCCCTTTATACCGGCAGATAAAGCACTTCCAGAACTTACAGCTGTGGCAGTCATAGTTGGCAGCTTATTTGCTATACTTTTTGCTGCTGCAAATGCCTACTTAGGTTTAAAAGCTGGGATGACAATTAGTGCCGCTATCCCGGCTGCAGTATTAGCAACGGCTTTATTAAAAGGTGTTTTTAAGCGAGATAGCATATTAGAGTCAAACTTAGTGATGGCTATTGCTGCAACAGGTGAAAGCCTGGCGGGTGGCATCATATTTACTCTTCCTGCTATTATTTTGTGGGGATTCGAGGACCAATTTACTTTAATTAGAATTGTTTTTGTCGTTTTAGTAGGTGGACTTTTAGGTGCTTTATTTGTAATTCCTTTAAGAAGATATTTGACAGTTGAAGAACATGGCAAACTTATCTATCCTGAAGGAATGGCTGCTGCTGAAGTACTTGTGACCAGCAATCAGGGTGGAACAGGCTTTATGACAGTTTTATCAGGCATGTTAGTAGGTGGAATTTACAAGCTTTTATCTGGTGGCTTTGGAATATGGTCAGAAAACCCTTCTTGGGTTATAAAGAGGTTTGAAAGTACGGAAGTAGGTGTAAATGTACTTGCTTCTTTAATGGGTGTTGGCTTTATTGTTGGTTTGGATGTAGCACTTTACATGTTGGCTGGTAGTGTTCTTGCTTGGTTAGGGTTAATACCTCTTATAAAATTCTTTGGGGCAGGACTTACCACCCCAGTATACCCTGCTACGGACCTTATTAAAGATATGTCTGCGGGTGCCATATGGAGTAAATATATTAGGTATATAGGTGCAGGTGGCGTTTTAGCAGGAGGTTTCATAAGTTTAATAAAAGCTCTTCCTACGATAGTAAAAGCTTTTAGAGAATCAATGGTAGGGTTAGGAATGAAAGGCAAAGATGTTAAAAGGACAGATATTGATGTTTCCTTAACGTGGGTAATATTTGGAGCGGCCTTTGTATTTTTTGTAGCATGGTTAGCACCTTCTCTTGGTGTTACTGCATTAGGAAGTTTGTTAGCAATATTGTTTGCCTTCTTCTTTGCAGTTGTATCCGCAAGAATTACAGGACTGGTAGGAGTTTCTAACAATCCTGTGTCTGGTATGACAATAGCTACATTGCTCATTGTAACATCTGCTTTGAAACTTATTGGGGTTGTTGGAAACGAAGGGATGGTAATAGCTATTACCATTGGGGGTATAGTATGTGTTGCTACTGCTATAGCTGGAGCAAATGCACAATCTCTGAAGACTACTTTTATTATAGGTGGAACTCCCAAATATGTTGAGATATTTACCTATGTTGGTATAATAGCCGCCTCAGTATTTGCTGGATTAATTTTAATACTTTTAAATAATGCCTACGGTTTCGGCTCAAAAGATATTCCAGCGCCTCAAGCTACCATCATGTCAATGGTTGTAAAAGGCATTATGACAGGTGACTTGCCTTGGACCTTTATAATAGCAGGTGTTTTTATGGGGATAATGGCGGAGATGATGCACGTTCCTGTACTGCCATTTGCATTAGGACTTTATTTGCCTTTTGAATTAAGTGCCGCTATTGCAGTTGGTGGTATAATAAGATGGATAGTTGATCAACGTTACAGGAAAAACGAAAAATTGCAAAAAGAAAAAGTGGAAAAAGGTATTCTCATTGCCTCAGGACTTGTTGCTGGAGATGCCTTAATGGGACTTATTATTGCTGCTTTTGTGGCTTTAAAGATAAATATAGATTTTGCTTCTAATTGGATTACAAATACCTCATCGTTTGCACCGTGGTTTTCATTAATAATGTTCTTGTTAGTTGGATTGTTCCTATATTTATACACTTGTAAGAATGATAAAGAAGAGGCTTAAAAAATCAACACTCCCATCTAAAGTGGGAGTGTTGATTGTAAAGGGTGGAAGAGATGAAAAGCAAAGGAAAAAAGAGCGACAATTTCTTGCTTTATGTACCTCATCGTAGTGATAAGGTAGAATGGGAAAATAGGAAAGGAAAAGTAGTGTTTATATTTCATCATAACAAATTGATTGAAAAAACAGTGAGGCTTTTTGTTAAAAGGCCAAAGACCACTACTTTAGAGTTAGATGAAATAGGAAGTGCTGTATGGAATTTAATAGATGGTGAGAGGAATGTTTATGAAATAGGGCAAAAACTAAAAGAAAAATTTGGAGATGAAGTTGAGCCTCTTTATGAAAGGTTGATAATGTTTATAAGATATCTTAACAGAAGAGGATGGATATATTTTTCAAGGAGTGGACATTCTAAATAAAAAGATAGTATGTTGTTTGCTTAAAAATTTTTATGATTTCTATTTTTTGTTGAAGGATTTTTAGTATTTTTGTAGAATTAATATATTGAAAAGGTTTTGGCAAAAGATTGATAAAGGGGAGATAGAATATGAAAATTGGTGTTCCCAAAGAGATAAAAACTGCAGAAGCTCGTGTGGCTATTACTCCTGCGGGAGTGGAAGCTTTTATAAAAAATGGACATGAAGTATATATTGAAAAAAGTGCAGGAATGGGAAGTGGCATAACTGATGAAGAATATGCAAAGGCTGGCGCTAAAATACTTTCTACTGCAAAAGAAGTATTTGATGTAGCAGATATGATAATGAAAGTAAAAGAACCGCAGCCAAGCGAATATGACTATTTCAAAGAAGAACAGGTTCTTTTTACTTATCTTCATTTAGCTCCTGATAAACAACAAACAGAAGCTCTATTGAGGAAAAAAGTGGTAGGAATTGCTTATGAGACAGTACAACTAGATAATGGAGCTCTTCCTCTTTTGACTCCCATGAGTGAAGTAGCTGGAAGGATGTCGGTGACAATAGGAGCTTATCTTCTCACCAACATAAATGAAGGAAGAGGAATTGTAATGGGGGGAGTCCCAGGAGTGGAGCCAGCAGAAGTGGTAATAATAGGTGGGGGAACAGTAGGTACAAATGCAGCCAAGGTAGCTGTGGGGATGGGAGCAAGAGTTACAATATTGGATGTAAATCCTGCAAGACTTGCATATCTTGATGACATATTTGGAGGACGAGTTACAACTTTGATGTCAAATAGTTTTAATATTGCTCAGAGTGTGAAAAAAGCTGACTTGTTGATAGGAGCAGTTTTGATACCTGGAGCAAAAGCACCAAAGCTTGTGACAGAAGAAATGGTAAAGACGATGAAGAAAGGTGCAGTAATAGTGGATGTTGCAATAGACCAAGGTGGTTGTATAGAGACCTGTGATAGAACGACTTCTCACAAAGACCCGTACTTTATAAAACATGGAGTAGTACATTATTCTGTGCCTAACATTCCAGGAGCTGTTCCGAGAACCTCTACTTTTGCTTTAACTAACGTAACATTGCCTTATGCTTTAGAAATAGCAAATAAAGGATATAAGAAGGCTCTACTTGAGAATAAAGCTTTATTAAAAGGATTAAATGTTTATAAAGGAATGGTAACATACAAACCTGTTGCAGATGCTCAAGGTTTAGAGTATGTCGATCCTGTTGAAGCTTTAGATAAAGAGTAAGATTTTCTGAATGAAAATATCTACCTCTCACAAAGAAATTTTGTGGGAGGTTTTTTGTTGTTTACTAAAAAATCTCATGTTATAATTTGTGTAAAGTTAAAATGTCAATAGGCGGTGAAAAAATGGCTGGGACTTTATTATATAAAGATTATGATCCTCGCTTGAATAAAAAAAATAATGAGAGAATTTTTGGAGAAGGGCATATTGGAGGGAAAGCTTCGGGACTTTGTTTTGCAGAAGAAGTATTAGAAAAATATAACGATGTTTTTAAGCAAAGTGTAAAAATACCTGAAAGCTTTTTTATAGCTACTGATTATTATCAAATGTTTTTAGATTATAATAATTTGAGTGATATAACGGAAGATACTCCTTATGAGGAAGTAGAAATGAGATTTAGAGAAGCTAAATTTCCTCCAGAATATAAAAAAATGCTGACAGAGATTTTAAATAAAATGTATTATCCTTTAGCTGTGAGGTCTTCTTCTTTATTAGAAGATAATGTAAAATATTCTTTCGCTGGCAAGTATTATACCACTTTTATTCCTAACAAAGGTACAGATAGAGAAAGGCTTAAACAATTAGAAAAAGCTATTAAAGAGATTTATGTAAGCGTATATGGCCCAGATGCTGTCGCATATAGGAGAAAACATGCTCCTGATCAAAAAGAATTAATGGGGGTAATTGTGCAACAACTGATAGGTTCACAAAAAGGCATGTACTTTTATCCAGAGGTTTCTGGAGTAGGCTTCTCTCGAAACTACAGACGGTGGACTGACAGAATTAAAATAGAAGATGGAGTTGTGAGATTAGTTTTTGGCTTAGGGACAAAGTGTACAGGTAGAGGATATGCGAGAATTTTTTCTCTAACTAATTTGCGCTTACGACCCGAAGGCAATAATCCTAAAGAAATTGCCAAAAATTCACAAGAAGCTTTTGATGTATTAAATTTAATCACAGGAGAAGTAGATACTTATAACATCAATGAAACACCTCAATTTTTAGCTTATCATGAAAAAATAGGTGATATTGTTCAAATATATTCAAAAAGAGAAAATGCGATTTTTGACATAAATATGCTAAATAGCAGTGATGCCTCTAATAAATATATCTTTACATTTGAAAATTTTTCCAGAAGGCATAAAGGATTTTTTAATATAATTTCTAAACTATTTAAGTATCTCGAAGAAGAGATGGAAATGGCGGTTGATATTGAATTCACTTATGACTTAAAAAAAGGCGAATTTTATCTTCTTCAAACACGACCATTGAGTTCTTACGAAAGTTTCAGAAAAGTCCACATTCCTAAGGATATTGAAAAAAAATGTGTCTTGTTGAAAGGGGATAGGATGCTTACAAATGGCATCTTGAAAAACATAAGATATATAGTATACGTAGACCATGAAGTTTATAGCCAATATAAAGATAAACATGAAATTGCGAGAATAATAGGTAGACTCAATAAAAGTATAGGAGACAAATACATTCTTGTAGGTCCGGGAAGATGGGGGTCCTCCAATCCCTATTTAGGGGTACCTGTTATATACAACGAGATATCTAATGCCGCTATGATTGTAGAACTTGGAATAAAAAATGGCGATTTTATGCCGGAACTTTCTTATGGTACACACTTTTTTGCTGATTTAGATGTAGACAATATTTTGTATATGCCAGTTTTTGATGGATATGAAAATAACATTTTTAACGAAGAATGGTTTAAAAAAGGGGCATATATCGACACAGGAGTAAAAATTTTTGAAGGACGGTTCGACGCCTATTTAGATGGAGATAAAATGATAGGATATGTGATAGCACAAGAAAAATAAAAAAGTCGATTTATGTATAAAAAGATATAAAAATAACAAAAAATGAGACTTAAGTCCTATTTAAAGTACCAAAATAATGTAATATAATTTAAACTGTAAGAATGATTCCCCTTTTCCCCATAAAATTTAATATATTCTGCACCCCCAACCCATATAGGCTGCTTTAAAGCAGCTATTTTTTTGTTTTTGCTAAAGTTTAGCCTTTAAAATGCCGATAAATAAGGTTAGAGGGGTGTTTTGAGAATTGTTTCACATAGAACATTTTACCATTTATTCATAAATCTGAGAGGAGCATGTCGAATGAAGAGATTTTTGTCATTGGTTATTGCTGTAAGCATGATATTGTCACTTTTCCCGGGAAATATGTCGAAAGCATATGGAGCATATTCTCCAAATATAACATCGGTAGCTTCTTTGAGATTAGATGGGACAATGGCATCTCCTGCTAAAGGTCCTGTTGACCAATACACTGACATAAAAATTACAGGAAGCGGTTTTGTTACATACGACACAAATGGCAATGTAGTCTCTTCTGTCAGTGCAGTTTACATTGATTCACCCATAGATTCCAATAAGCTCACAATACTAAGTGCAAATGAAAATACAATTTATGCAAAAGTTCCCCCAGCGTCTAAAATTGGTCTTAGCCCAGATACTCCTTATACTATAATAGTTCAGCGAAGTGACGGACAGAGTGCAGCTATATTTAATGGCTTTACATATATAAATAACCCATATATTTCAAAAGTAGCTCTTGATAACTTTATTACACTTGTCAAAGATTCCAATGGCAATATTATAAGCAGAACTACAAAGTCATATATAAGAATGGAAGGAAGTTATTTAAATGACATAGGATTAGCTCAGATCAACGGAGAAACAGCTTCAGTTGTTTCGCAAAGCGGTTCTGTGCTTATTACGACTATTCCTCAAAACATTAACATAGACCCTACAACTTTATACACTGTAAATGTCACAAATATATACCGTGGGCGTTCTAATACAGTGCAAACGAATATTTATGCTGTAAATCAAGACATAACAGGATTATCTCAGTATACTGTCATTGTAGGAGATACAATTACTATATATGGTCATGGTTTTTCCACTCTTGGTAGCGGATTTAAAGTGTATGTAGGAGCGAATCTTGTAAATTCTTCAGATGTAAATATAGTAAGCGATACTGAAATGACTGTAAAGGTTCCTGCTCCTAAAGATACGACACTTGAGTATCAAAATATTGATATTGTCGCAGCTGACGGTTCTACTGCTACTTTAGTTGATGCTTTAAAAATAATACCTACACCTGCTGTAATTACCATAGATAATATTACTCCAAATGCAGGTTCTGTATCAGGAGGAACAAAAGTTATAATTGTAGGACAAAATTTGAGAGAAGATTTAATAGTAAAATTCGGTGGGGTTGTAGCAAAAAGTGTACAAAGCATCACTTTGCCTGGTCTTACAGCAAATCAGCGTGCTATACAAGTTACTACGCCTCCTTACAGTAAGTCCGGTCCTGTGGATGTGAGTTTAGTTGACCCTATTACAGGGTATACTGTAACCAAACAAAATGGATTTTTCTACCTTGCTGTTGAAGATACTATGGTAGTTGTTGATATGAATCCCGACCACGGATATGAAAACGGAAACACAGATGTAACACTATGGGGATTTAATTTTCAAAGAAGCGATGACCCGTCCATTTACACTGCTAATTCTGACAACACAGAGATAACTTATACCAATACAAATTACACTTACAAAGACCCTGCAACAGGAAATTTAGTAGAAGGTTCCAGAGAAAGAAAACTTTATGTCACTTTTGGCGGTAACAAAGCCCAGATAAAAAGCATATTCAATCCTGGAACAGGACAACAAACTTTGAATGTGTTGTCTCCTAGTGTGACACTTAATCCCCCTGGACAAGATATGCCAGTAGATGTGGTTGTTACAGTGGAAACGACTATAAAAGATGCTAATGGAAATGTAGTCATGCGCTACTCTGAACAGAGTTCTCCACCTACAAAATTTACTTACAATCCATTGCCTTCAAATCCCCAAATTTTAAGCATATCACCCAGTTCGGGAAGCCGTGCCGGTGGAGATACAGTGATTATTCAGGGATTTGATATAAGGCCAGGTGTAAAAGTGTACTTTGGGGATAAATTAGCTACTGTTAAAGATTTAACAACTGGTGGAGACAATAAGTCAGTGCTTACAGTTATTTCGCCACCATCTACTGCTTTGGGTTATGTAGACGTGAAAGTTGTAAATAAGGATGCGGATGCCAATAGAGGCTTTGCAATTTACTCAAAAGGCTATTATTACTATACTGCTCCTTCTATAAGCAATATTTTTACAAATTTTGGTTCAAAATATGGTGGTAACTTTATTACAATAACAGGTAGTGATTTTTATGTAGGGCAGACAGTCATAGATGGGGTGTATATGCCTAAATATCCTGATGTAAGAATTGGAAATATTCAATTAAAAGTAATTTCTGTTGAAGACAAAGATGGCAATATAATAGATGGAAAGAAACTTAACATTGGTACAAAGATTAAAGCTATAGTACCTGAAACACAAGTGCCTTATACAGTTGGATGGCAAGATATGACAATTCAAAATTACGATGGCATAAGTGGTACTGTAGGCGGAAGTGTGACTTTGCAAAATGCTTTTGAGATAAAAGATACTCAAAAGAATCCGACTATTACCTCCGTTGACCCTAATAAAGGGCCCACAAAAGGTGGCACACCTATCAAAATTTTGGGAAGCAATTTTGAAAAGGGAAGCATAGTTACAATAGATGGAGTGCAGGCAACCGTCACAAAAGTCTTAAGTGGCAATACTGAAATAGATGCGACTACTCCACCGGGGACATTGGGCAAAAAAATAGTTCAAGTTGTAAATCCTTCTGATGGCGGTACAGCGACATTAGTAGATGGATTTGAGTATCTTTTGATTGAAACAAAGCCCCAGATAACTAAAGTTGTTCCTAATTACGGCGGCAAAGGGACGCTTATATACATTTTTGGAAGCGACTTTTCACTGAAAGCTGGGGATAGCGAAGGGGCAAAAGCTTATATAGGAGATACTGTTCTTGAAAATGTGTATGTAATAAATGACACGACAATTACAGGAATAATACCTGACATGAGGTACTCTGGCCTTTACGATATAAAAGTTGTAAATCCTGATACTGCTCAAGCTGTGGCTCCCGAAAAGTTTCATTTCCTTGTACCAGAAAGTAGCCCAATAATAACTTCTGTATATCCGAACTTTGGTACAGTAAAGGGTGGTACTTCTATCTTGATTGAAGGAAGTGATTTTAGAAGGGGTGCAGAAGTATTTATAGGAGGCAACAAAGCCACAAACGTAACTGTAAGTCCTGATGGAAAGACGATAACTGCTACTACTCCTCCAGGAGTTCCAGGTAAAACTTATGTAACTGTTGTAAACTATGATGGTGGCAATTACACTTATGGACTTCATGAGGGGGAAAGCGGGTTTACATATGTTGTGCCCAACAGCCAGCCTGTCATTACAAAGATAGAACCTAATAGCGGCTCTACTTATGGAGGACAAGAAGTGACCATATATGGTCAAGACTTTAGAATTTCTAAAGACGAAAATGGAAATATACTAAAAGATGAAAACGGCAATCCAATAGGCCCCGAAGTGTATTTTGGAAATGTCAAAGCGGAGAAGGTCACTTATATTGATTATGGAACTTTAAAAGTTATTACACCTCCTAACGCGCCTGGAAAAGTCAGAGTAACCGTTGTAAACTATGATGCAGGACTTGGCTACCTTGAGAATGGATATACCTATATTCAATCTAAACCTCAGATTAAAGAAGTTATACCTCCAAAGTTTGACAAGGCTGGAGGAACTTATAGTATTATCATAGGAAGTGATTTTGCAGTTCCTGTATATGATAACGGCAAATTAGTAGTACCGGGTTCTTCTGTTTATATTGATGGAGCTAAAGTGCATGATGTAAAAGTTGTAGACAGTACAATGATAAAATTTACTGCTCCTCCAGTGGACAAAGTAGGCATGAAGGAATTAAAGGTGGTAAATCCAGATGGAGGGACTGCTGTATTTAAAATAGAGTATGTATCTCCAAACTCACATCCTTTAATAACTTCTATAACTCCAAATAAAGGCAGTATTAATGGGGGCAATTATGTAACTATCAAGGGACAAGACTTTAGAGAAAAAGTTAAAGTATATTTTGATGCTTATGAAGCGAAAGTAGTTGCGAATACCTCTGATACTATTACTGTAATCACTCCTGCCGCAGACCCGCAGAAAGACTTAGACCGTCTTGTGGATGTGACAGTGTTTAATATTGATGACGGAGGAAGTTATACTTTAAAGGAAGCATTTATGTATATCGCTACAGAGTCCAACCCGAAGATAACTTCTATTACTCCTAATACAGGGTCTACAAAAGGAGGAGAAACAGTAACCATAACAGGTAATGACTTTAGACAAGGAGCAAGGGTGTTTTTTGGAGATGTAGAAGCTTATAATGTAATTGTGAAAAGTTATAACACGATTGTCGTGACAACCCCAGGGCATGCAGAGGGAAAAGTAGATGTAATTGTGAGAAATCCCGATTATGCAAATGCTGTTTTGCCTCAAGGTTTTACCTATGTGCAAACAGTACCGGATAATCCAGTAGGCTTTTGGGCCGAATCAATAGCCGGTAACGACCATACATTATATTTACATTGGTCAGAGGCAAAAGGAGCAAAATACTATGAAATCTATGGTAAGACAGCTAATTCGGCAGATTACAAATTCATCGCTGCAACAGATAAATTGGAGTATTACGTGACAAATCTTTTGCCAAATACTACTTACTCCTTTGCCATGAGAGCTGTAAATGATTTGGGCCCCAGTGATTTTGTATACACTTATGCTACTACTGATACTTCTTCTAACAGCAAATATGACACTTCTGTTACAGGAGTAAAAAATGACACTACTTATGCAACAGCAAACGGCTCGCTGGTCATTACATTAGGAGATGATATTTTAAATACGACTACTTATAAAATTGATTTGACAGGCAACCAATATAAAAATATAAGCAAATGGGTTATAAACATACCATCTAAAAATAAAAATAAGACTTTTACCACTATATGGGTTATAATGCCTGGATTTAATATAAAATTTACCCTTAACAGCCTCTACCTATCAGGAGATTATGACAGAATAACAATAAATAAGCTATCGGATAAGACTTATGACGAAATATCAAGAAATATGCCAAAAGGGTATAAGATATTATCTGACATTTATGACATGACTTATGAAAAAATTGACGGCGATAAAACAAGCAGTTATCCATATTTTTACAACAAAGTGAATGTAGCATTAAATGTTGACAAAAATAGACTTGGCAATAGAAATATAAGCTTTTCAAAGCTCATGTATATAACGGCTTGCATGAGTAGTGTACCATGTACGAGGCTGTCAATAAGCAATAATGGCATATCAAATATGATGGTAGATAGCGCATCGAATAATGTATTAGGTGATATATCTTATCCAGGCAGGTTAGCTGTTATTTATTGAGGAGTGAGAAAGTTGAAAAAGATATTTACAATTTTACTTACAATAATTCTATTTGTTTTAAATAGTGTTTATACTTATGCTTCGGACAATCCTGTATATTACGGTACGGACAATGTGCAAAGCATCTATTACAATATGTCCTTCAAAGATATAAAAGATAGTTTTGCTAAAAATGACATAATGAAAATGACTGCTCTTTCAGTTATTAGAGGTGGAGGAAGTCAAAAATTTTATCCTAAAAGCTATTTAAAAAGAGAAGAGGCAATAGCATATATTGTAAGACTAATGGGACTGGAAGAACAAGTACAAAAAACACCTATATCCTCCTCTACTGCAGTAGGGGGGAGTAACCCTCCTACTGCTAATTCTAATCAGACTGGGCAAAATAATGCTTCTTCTCAATCAGGTCCCAAAGTAGATTCGTGGGCACAAGGAATAATTGATGTGGCAGCGAAAAATAATCTTTTGAGGAAAGAGGATATGGCTTTGGATTTTACAGCAAATGCAACAAGAGAGGAAGTTGCTTATTGGATAGCAAAAGGATTGAATCTTGCGCCGATTTACGGAAAAGATTTACAAAAAGTTTATGCTTTTTCGGATGCTAAAAGTTTTAATACTGATTATATGCCATATATTGAAGCAGTTTTAAAAAGTGGAATAATGACAGGTTACTATGATAGTAAATTTGGACCTAAAGACAACATAACCAGAGAGCAGATGGCGTCAGTTTTGAGTAGAGCTTTTAACTTAGGGTATAATTTAATGGGCTATTCAATAATAAATGCTACAGTGCAGGATATACTTTACGAAGAGGTTGCTGGGAAAAATAGTATAAAGAAAACTTTTGTTCTTCTCAATAATAAAGGGCAAAATGAGTATATTGTGGTTCAACGAACATATTCTTCAAAAGGAATAGTTCATAATTCAGATTTTTTGACTATTAGCAATGGAGTTCCTTCTTTTTCTGATTCTATTGAAAAAGGGGATAATGTGAATTTTTATATAAGCGGTCAAAATGTGATATTTGCTGAAAAAAACCCTGTATTTCAGAGCACTTTGTACGGAGAGATAAAAGACATATCAGCTTCTAACATAACACTTACATCTGAATCAGGAGTTGAATATGTATTTTCTTATAACCCTAATACAAAAATCTATATAAATGATTATCCTGCTTCTATAAAAGATTTACGATATGGTCAAATAGCTACAGTGTACCTTAATGGTAACACGGCTTATGCAATAAATGTTGATTATGAAGATTTGGGAAGTGGGAAAATCGATACAGGCTCAAGACAAGTAACAGGAAGCATAATGGCTATAGATAAACAAGATAATGGCATAAATATTAAATTAGACAATGGACAATTTTATTCTATTGCTTATGATGTGCCTATCATAAAAGATGGAAATACTGTGTCTTTGTCTTCAATAAAAGAGGGAGACTATGTAAATTTGTATTTTGATGACCCTTATACAAATGCACCCATCAAGGTATTAGTAGAAAATGGATATCACAAAGTCTACTATATCATAAGAGGAAATCTCGGAAGTTTATTGGCTTCCAACAATTCTATTTCAATAAACAATGTGGAAAAGTATTATCAAGGTACATGGCAAAGTGCAAATAATTTTGCTTATTATCCTTTAGATGAAGCTAAAATATATTACAATGGCTTTGAGGTCAGCAAAGAAGACCTTAAAAATTACAAAGGAAATCAAATATATGCTACAGTTGAGAAGCACTTTGGAACAGATTCGATTACGTTTATAAACATAACCCCAAGTTTTACAATGAGTTACAGTGGCATTGCAAGTTTTGATACTCAATCGATGATTCTTACATTAAATGATGGCAGAAAAGTAACTGTAAACGACGGCACAATTATTTTAAAAGATGGAATGAAGATACCCTATACTTCACTTATAGGAAATAAACAAGTATATGTATCTTTTTCCCAGACGGATAGAAGCTTATATGCTAATTTCATCTCAGTAATTGATAGTGTATATCCAGAGTATTACTATGCGAAAGGTTTTATAACCAGTGCAACATCAAATTCTATCACTATTGGTAACTTATATACAAGTTGGTGGTATCAAGCATATGGGTATTATGCTATACAAAACAATCAATGGAATATTGTAGGAGGCACAAAAACTTTCTATGTGGGAGATAAAACTTATATAGTTGACAATAGAGATAAAGATTCAAAAGTTATTCCCTACACAGAGCTTTTGGATGTAAAATATGGAAAATCTAAATACACCTCTGCCCATGTGTATGTGGTATCACAAGGAGACAATGCTATTGCAATAAACATTATGAATTCAACGGGGCAAGAAAGAGTGTCTACTGCTGATGTTGTATCTATTGATGGTACCAAGTTAACTCTAAATAATGTAAATGATTGGAATGAATTAAATGGGGTTTGGAATCTGAATACTTCTCTTGATACAGTAGATGTATCAAAAACGGTAATAATTAAAAATGGACAGGCAGTCAATATAAGTTCTATAAATCCGGGAGATTCACTCTATATTATAAGAAATGGGTCATCTGCTGTTATTGTAACGGTGAAGTAAGAAAAACATTGGGGGAATTGCAATGAAAAAAATTATAGGGTTAGTTATAATATTCACCCTTTTGATTCCTTTTCCTGTTCAGGTTTTTGCCAATGATGCAGGTTTTGAAGGTGGTATTGCCAATGAGCAAGAATACAAAGAAGTTGTATTTATAACGGGACAACCTATTATATTTAGTGGTGTTCTTAAAATTAATCAATCTGTAAGAGGTGATACTACTACAACAACATATAGGTATGACCTTGCTTCCGATTCAGGAGACAAACTCACACGTTCTCTTACTTTTGTTACCCAAGAAACAAAAAAACCTGAATACAACCAAGTGATTAGTCAGACTACTCTTAAGACATATACTGAAAACATAAAAATAGGGGGAAATACTTACACTTTAGACAGAAATAATGGATATATATACTCAGGCTCTGAAGTAAAAAGCATAAACCCTGGTGTAACTTACTATGCTGGTAACTATTCAGGCGTAAAATTATACAGGGTCAATGGCAATAAAGGGACTGTAAAAGTGACTATAGATGACAAAACAGTAGGATTTACTCATAAATACGGAAGTGCTGATACACATCAAATAAATTATTTAATCGAAAGCACAATGGGGTCAAATGGAGAAGTAAAAAAATGGGTTGGAGAGGCTCATGTAAATGTATCTTTTACTGATAAATCCAGTATTGAATATGTAGAAAATGACCCTCAATATATAAGCTTTAGGGGTGGATATCTTTTAAGGCGAAATAGCGGTGACATGATGAATTACTCTTATAATCTCCCAAAACTAGATGATAACGGCAACGAAATAGGAAGAAACATAGGAAATGGAAGTTTGAAACTTGATGGTGTGTCATTCGAAGATAGATTGGTGGTCCCACAGGCTAAAGACATAAATGGAACATGGGGAAAAGAGGATATTAAAAAATTGATGAGCATGGAAGTATTTCCTAATGACTCAGAATACTTTGGTCCTAAACTTCCCATATTGCGCTCAGACTTTACCGTTGCAGTTGCAAAAGCAATTGGATTAAAACCGTATGAACCGCCCAAGAGTACGCTTTATTCAGCAAGAAACAAAAGCGCTATAGAAATTTCACCTTTTATTGATATATCTACTACTGATCCGAATTATGGATATATAAAAGCAGCCAGTGATGCAGGGCTTATCTCAGGTACTGCTCCAAATCAGTTCAGTCCTTCAAGGTCTCTTACTCGTGCTCAAGCGGCAGTGATATTTATAAGAGCTTTGGGGCTTGAGAACCTCGCTCCTTCAGGAAATTCTGATACCGGTTTTTTAGATGACTACGCTATACCATTGTGGGCAAAAAGGAGTATTTACGTGGCGCGGGAGATAGGACTTATATCAGGCGATGAATATGGAAGGTTTAACCCTGATGGCTATGTTACGCGAGAAGAAGCTGCTTCAATGATTTCGAGGATGATAAATTTTATGATGAACGACCTTACTTTTGATTATGTAATGAGGATATTAAATTATCATAATTAAGACAAGGGAGAAGTCTATTGTTCAGACTGTAGACAAACTATTTTGTAAGATTGGCATTTTGTAAAGTAATGCGACTCGCGACAAAGCAGCCCGGCACTCAAGTAAGAAAGTTTATAAAGCAAAAATAGAAAAACAATCATACTTACTTGAGTGCCGGGAAACTTAGCAAGTGTGATGACGGAGGCGGGGCTGGAGCCACGGATGGCGGAAGCTGCCACCTGAGACAGGGATGTCGAATGTGGTCGGAACCCCGCCGGAACCTGAAGGCCGAGCTTTAGTTTTGTCGCTTTGGAGCATCGGAGCGACGATGCAAAATATCTCCTTTGAATATTTTTTAACTTTGTCAACAAACTGTACAAGGGAGAAATCCCTTGTTTTTTTGTAGACAGAGATTTTTTAGTTTGTAGGGGTGATAAGAGGCTTAATTAGATAGAATAAATATATACATAAGGACATATATTTTATTTAGTAGTTCACAATCGGAGGGGAAAAATGAAATATGCCATTTATGGAATTTCTTTAATATTTTTTAGTTTAATAATTTTACCTTCTGTAATAGTTTTTGGTTTTAATCCTCACAAAACTTCCTCAACGCCTACGAGTGAGGTCAAGCTTATTGATGGAGGGAAGCTAGTAAAATTAGACAATTTAGATAATACAGATTTGTACCATACAGTGAATGTTTTTATAACAAATCAAAACAAAATCCAGAAAATGGATTTAGAAGAGTATGTAAAAGGAGTAGTTGCTGCAGAAATGCCTGCAGAATTTGAAATGGAAGCTTTAAAGGCACAAGCTGTTGCAGCGAGGACTTATGTGCTCTCAAAAGAAATAGCTTTGGGAGGAAAAGGCTGTGATTTACATCCGGGGGCTGATGTGTGCACTGATTCGGAACATTGCCAAGCATGGCAATCTGAGGGGGAGCTGAAGGAAAAATGGGGAGAAAATTTTGATAAATACTATGCAAAAATATCTCAAGCAGTAGAAGATACAAAAGGGCTTGTATTAGTTTACGATGATGCTTTAATTGTGCCAGCTTATCATGCTATAAGTGGAGGAAAAACAGAGAATTCTGAGGACGTATGGCAGAGCAAAATTCCCTATTTAAGAAGTGTGGTTTCTCCTGGAGAAGAGGCAGCATCAAAATATAAAACTACTGTTATAGTGTCAAAAGAAGAATTTATAAATAAATTAAAGCAAAAAGAGCCTTCTTTGAAATTGGATAATAGCAATATTTTAAATCAAATAAAAGATGTAGAAAGAACACAAGTTGGGCACGTTAAAACTTTAAAAATAGGGAATATAACTTTTAATGGTAAAGATATAAAAGAAATTTTTAATTTAAATTCTACAAATTTTAGCTTTGAGGCACAAGGAAATAACATTGTAATAACCGTCATAGGTTATGGTCACGGAGTGGGAATGAGTCAATATGGAGCAAATGCAATGGCGAAACAAGGGAAAAAGTTTGACGAAATATTGAAATATTATTATACAGGGATAGAAATAGTAAAAATTGAAGATTTATTGAAAATACAGCACTGATAAAGTGCTGTATTTTTTGTATAAATAATTAAGTTAATGGTTAAAATACCATTTGGAGGTGAAAAATGTGAGAATAAACAGGGAAAATTTGATAAGATTTTTCGATAGAAAGGGTTTTTACATAGTATTATTTTTATCCGTAGTAGTGATAGCCGCTACATCAGTTTATGTTACTAATAATAATTTAAAAAAATTAGAAGAACTCAGAAAAGCACAGCAAGAAGAAATTAATTCAGCTATTGAAAGTGATTGGGGTTATGAAGAAGAACTAGTGCAAGCTCAGGAAGAAAAAGAACAGCAAAATAATTCTACAGCTGTTATCAGCCAACAACAAGAAAATAACGTATCTGACAAAAAAGAAAATCCTCAACCGGTAACAAAAAATAGTGACGAGGTTAAAAGTTCAGGGAAAAATGATAGTTTAACAAACAGCAAAGTAGCAACTGTTATGGCAAGTACTACATCCACAATAAAAAAAGATAGTAATTTATCTTCTACGATGTTAGTTTTATTGAAGCCTGTAAATGGAGACATAATATTAGAATTTGCTAAAGATAAGCTTGTATTTTCAAAAACCCTTCAAGAATGGACAACTCATAAAGGTGTAGATATTGGATCAAACTTAGGAGAACCTGTATTGTCAGCTATGGATGGAATTGTGACAAAGGTATATAAAGATCCAAAATTAGGGAATACTGTTGTTATAAAAAATGGAAAATGGGAAACACGGTATGCAAATTTAGACGATGAGATTTTAGCAAAGGAACAAGAAAAAATAGTAAGAGGACAGCAAATAGGGAAAATAGGAGAATCAGCAAAGTTTGAAGTTGGGGAAGGACCCCACTTACATTTTGAACTTTTAGAAAATGGAATACCTGTTGATCCAATAGCATATTTTAAATAAGAACACCTGCTTAAAAAGACTTGGATACTTCCCGTATTCAAGTCTTTTTTGTTTTTATAAATATTCTAATGGCTTTGTTTTGGCATATACATATTAATGAGATTTGAAAAATTTAAAGGGGGTTTTGGGTTTGAAAGATTACATAGAAGAGAGAACACTAGAAATATCAAAATATATAGTAGAACACAAAGCAACTGTAAGAGAAGCTGCGAAGGTTTTTGGAGTTAGCAAAAGCACAGTTCACAAAGATGTGACAGAAAGGCTTCCAGATATAAACTTTGAATTATATAAAGAAGTGAGAGAGATTCTAAGCAAAAATAAAGCGGAAAGGCATATAAGAGGAGGAAAAGCAACTAAAATAAAATATCAAAAAACGAACAATAAATTTTAAGAAAATAAAAGAGGATTTTGTAAATTTGTAGCGAATTAATAAATTGATAATAAATTAAACATTTCGGCATCAATGTCGATAATTTAAGTGGATGCCATTTTTGTCGAAATACATAAGAAAGGTGTGTTTGGATGTTTGCGATCTCTAAGGATATCGGAATTGACCTTGGCACGGCATCTGTCCTGGTCTACATCAAAGGGGAAGGAATTGTTTTAAAAGAACCATCAGTTGTAGCAATTGATAGAAATACTAATAAAATTCTTGCAGTTGGCGAAGAAGCACAAAGAATGGTAGGCAGGACGCCAGGGAATATATTAGCCATGAAGCCTATGAGGGCGGGAGTAATTTCTGACTACGACGTTACAGAGAAAATGCTTAGGTATTTTATAAACAAAGCCTGTGGGGGAAGGTTTTTATTAAGACCCAAAATAATGATTTGTATTCCAAGTGGCGTAACACAGGTAGAAAAAAGAGCTGTCATTGATGCAGCATTACAAGCAGGAGCGCGAAAAGCTTATCTCATCGAAGAACCTATTGCGGCAGCCATAGGAGCAGGATTAGATATATCACAGCCTAGTGGAAATATGATTGTAGATATTGGGGGAGGCACCACTGACATAGCCGTAATTTCTTTGGGGAGTTCAGTGGTGTCTAAAAATATTAAAGTAGCGGGGGACAATTTTGATGAGGCAATTATAAGGCATATGAGAAAAAAACATCATATAATAATAGGAGAAAGAATGGCAGAAGAAATAAAAATAAATATAGGTACTGCCTACTTTGACGGTAAAGAAGAGAAAATGCTAGTAAAAGGGAGAAGTTTAATGTCAGGTTTGCCTCAGAATGTAGAAGTGACTTCCAGTGAAATATGTGAAGCATTAAAAGAGCCTCTTGAAGAAATTGTTGAAGCTGTCCACAGTGTATTAGAAAGAACACCTCCTGAATTAGCGGCGGACATAAGTGACAAAGGGATAGTACTCACGGGGGGTGGAGCATTGCTAAAAGGAATGGACAGGCTTTTAAGGGAAAGGATGAATACACCTGTATATCTTGCAAATGACCCTATAAGTTGTGTGGCTTTAGGTGCAGGGAAAGCATTGGATTCTCTTGAATTATTAGAAAAATCAGAAACTGTAATAGACGTATACAAAATCAATAAGTAAGAAGGTGATTTTATGTTAAGAGGGCTTTACACTGCCTCTTCGGGGATGATTACCCAAACTAAGATAATGGATGTTTTGGTGAATAATCTTGCAAATGTTAATACAGTAGGATATAAAAGAGATGTGGTAGTTACTTCCTCTTTCCCAAATTTTGAAGTAACAAGACATGGTGGCGATAACACACCGCCTAACGGGAAAATTGGAAGAATGGATTACGGCGTGTTAGTTGACACTTTTCATACAAATTTTGAAGAAGGTGCTTTTTCTCAAACAAATGGTAAGTTAGACTTTGCGATAGATGGCAATGGGTTTTTTGTGGTAAATACCCCTAATGGTCAAAGGTATACAAGGGATGGCTCTTTTACTTTATCCAAAGATGGGTATTTAGTCACACAAGAGGGATATATTGTAGAAGGGGAAAATGGGCCTATACAGTTGTCACAAGGAGACATTTCTGTTGATGAGATGGGCAATATTATAAACAATGGTCAATTGGTGGACAGGCTTAGAATTGTGGATTTTGATAATTATGATGGTTTAAGAAAAGAGGGCAATAATTTATTTTTTATAGATAACAGTGCCAATGTACAAGTTATTCCTGCAACAGGGAAAATAAAGCAAGGTTTTTTAGAACAGTCAAATGTGAATTCCGTTAAAGAAATGGTAAATATGATAAGCGTGATGAGAAATTATGAATCAAATCAGAAGGTTGTAATTGCTTTTGATGAGACTCTTGGAAAAGCTGTCAACGAAGTTGGAAAAGTATAAGGAGGATGAAAATTATGATGAGGGCATTGTGGTCTGCAGCAACTGGCATGACTGCTCAGCAACTTAACGTAGATGTTATCGCGAATAATCTTGCGAATGTAAATACTACTGCTTTTAAAAGAGATAGGGCCGAATTTAAAGATTTAATATATCAAACTTTACAAAGAGAAAACGTATATGGTGGACAAGGTAAACCTGTCAATATGCAAGTAGGGGTAGGCGTGAGACCTTCAGCAATTGTAAAAGATTTTACGGAAGGAAGCCTCCAGCAGACAGAGAATCCTTTGGATTTGGCATTGGATGGAGAAGGCTTTTTTGCTGTGTTAGGACCGGATGACAAAGTTTATTACACGAGGGATGGAAGTTTTAAATTAAGTGCTGACGGTAACACTTTAATGCTTGTAACTGCTGACGGCTATCCTGTATTAGATGACAGCGGTAATCCCATAGTTTTTGACAGCACTGAAAAAGATATATCAGTATCGCCAATGGGTGTAATAAGCGTAAAAAATCCTGATGGAACTACTCAAGAAGTAGCTACTTTAGGAATCTATAATTTTGTCAATCCTCAGGGACTTTTAAGTGTGGGTAGTAATCTCTATGAGCCAACAGAAGCCTCAGGGCAGCCTGGTACAAGAGATGACTTTCAAGGAAGAATGGGCAAAGTCATGCAAGGATTTTTAGAAACCTCAAATGTCCAAGTTGTAAAGGAAATGGTGGACATGATTGCCGCACAAAGAGCTTATGAAATAAATTCAAAAGCTATACAAGCAGCTGATGAAATGCTGGGAATTGCAAATAATCTGAGAAGATAATTTATTGAAAGGGATGACCTTGCATGGAAATAAATCCTATAAATAACAGTGACATAAATAAATTTCAAATTGATTTGCAAAAAGATGGAAGTGATTTTGAACGAATAATACAACAGGCGATAAAAGACAAAGACAGTAAAAAGCTTAAAGAAGCATGTCAGCAATTAGAGGCAACTTTTATAGGGCTTATGTTAAATGAGATGATAAAGACAATTCCAGAAGACACATTGACGGGAGATAGCCTAGCAAATGATGTTTTTACTTCTATGCTGTACGATAAATATGCTGAAATATTGGCGCAAAATGGTTCTTTTGGACTGGCTGACCAAATATATAATCAACTTTCTAAGAAAGTGTGAAAGGGCGCTTGCCCTTTTTATTTTTCATTTTTTTGTGATATAATCAATGATAAGCCACTGTTTTGTCATATCTTCTAATTCCGCTAAAAAGAGGTGAAACATAGGGTGGAAAATAAAGACATAAGAAAAATTCTTCCTCATAGATATCCTTTTTTATTAGTGGATAGAATAATAGAAATTGAAGAAGGTAAAAAAGCTGTTGGAATAAAAAATGTGACCGCTAATGAACCTTTTTTTCAAGGGCATTTTCCAGACAATCCTATAATGCCAGGAGTTCTTATTGTTGAGGCATTGGCACAAGTAGCCGGGATTGCTGTTATGAATATAGAAGAGTTTAAAGGTAAATTAGGGCTTTTTACAGGTATTGATAAATGTCGCTTCAAAAAAGTGGTAAGGCCTGGTGACCAACTTGTTTTAGAAGTTTTAATAGATTCTATAAAGATGGGGCTTGTAAAAGCTAAAGGTGCTGCAAAAGTTGGAGATGAAGTTGTAGCTACTGCAGAGCTTATGTTTATAATGACTGAAGAAAATTAAGGAGTTGTATGTATGTCGACGGCTAAAAAAACTGTAAAAGCGGCTAGCGTCATAATGATAATAACTCTACTGAGTAAAGTATTTGGATTTTTGAGAGATATGGCTTTAGCTTCCCAATTTGGTACATCTGTTTCCATGGATGCATATAATATGGCGACTGTCATACCTATGATACTTTTTGCAGCAGTAACTGCTTCAATAGCTACTACTGTTGTGCCAATATTTACCGAATATTTACAAAAAGAGGGGAAACAAAAGGCTTTTGATTTTATAAATAACCTTTTAGGTGTGGTATTAATTGCGACAGTAGTTTTAACTTTCTTGGGTTTTATATTTGCACCTTATCTTGTAAAATTTGTAGCGCCAGCTTTTACAGGGGAAAAATTTGAGTTGACAGTAAAACTTACGACTATATTATTACCTACAATGGTGTTAATAGCTGCATCTAATATTTTCACTGGTGCTCTTCAGGCGATGGAACATTTTACTGTTCCTGCTATGATAGGTATACCTTACAATATTATCGTAATAACAGTAGCAATTTTATATGGGAGCAAATTTGGGATTACGATAGTAGCTTATTCTATAATTATTGCTACTTTCATACAAGCATTAATGCAATTGCCTGTTTTATACAAATTAGGTTACAAATTCAAGTTGAGAGTGAATTTTAAAGATGAAGGAGTAAAAAGAGTCATTTTATTGGCAATGCCTGTACTTATGGGGACAGGGATACAGACTATAAATGTTTATGTGGATAGAGTGATAGCTTCTTTTTTGCCTGATGGGAGTATTGCAGCATTGAATTATGCCAATAGGCTTAACATGTTTGCATTGGGGATTTTTTCAACAGCAATTGCAACTGTTATATACCCTGTTTTATCGAAACATTCAGTAGCTGACGACAAAGAAGGCTTTCTAAAGAGTTTAAATTTTGCGGTAAGTGGTATTTTATACGTATTAATACCTGTATCAGTTGGTGCAATGGTACTCCGAGTGCCTATAATAAAAGTATTATTCGAAAGAGGAGCTTTTGATGAGAGGTCGACATATCTTACCTCAATTGCCCTTTTTTATTTTGCCATAGGAATGACTGCGTATGGCCTTAGAGATGTTTTAAGTAGAAGTTTTTACTCTATGAAAGATACAAAAACTCCTATGATAAATGGTGCTATGGCTGTATTACTAAATATTGCACTTAATTTAATTTTGGTTAGATATTTAAAATTAGGTGGACTTGCACTTTCTACTTCTATTGCAGCCATATTTACTACTTTTCTTTTATTTACTTCTTTAAAAAGAAAACTTGGGAAAATAGGCGGGAAATACATGTTTATGAGTTTTATAAAGGCAATGTTTGCAGCAATTGTAATGGGGGTGATAGTGCATTTTATGTATAATAATTTAATTGTTAAGATGCCGTCAGATAAAAGAATTTATGAGGTTATAGTCCTGTTTATAACTATATTAGTGGGGGCTATAATTTACTCTACTATTGTATTGGTTACTGATAAGTCTGCTTTTTCTTATCTCAAAAAAGGCATAAAATTTCTAAATTCTAAACTTGTACGAAATTAATTTTGTAAATGAGGTGGTTAAAACAGTTGACAAAAACATGTAAAAATATATAAAAACTTATTGGATACGTTGTATATTTGAGATATAATATGATTAAGGTGATTGTAATATATTCAATAGGTGAATTTTCTAAAAAATTAGGAGTATCAATACAAACTTTGAGAAATTGGGATAAGGAAGGTAAATTAAAACCTATTAAATTAAAAAGCGGACATAGAAGATATACAGATGAGCATTTTGTAATAGCAAGTAATTTATTGCACAAACCTTTACCACGAAGAACTATTATATATGCAAGAGTATCATCTAATAAACAGAAAAAAGAACTTGAACATCAAATAGAAAGTTTAAAACAATTTTGTATAGCAAGAGGTATTGTCGTAGATGAAATATTATCAGATATAGGAAGTGCTTTAAATTATAATAGGCCCAAATTTCAAAAATTGTTCGACTTAATATTATCCAATCAAGTTGAAAGAGTGATAATAGCATATAAAGATAGGTTTGTTAGATTTGGATATGACTTTTTTGAAAGCATATGCAAAAGATATAATGTAGAAATAATAGTAATGAACAATGCAGAAGACAAAACTTATGAACAAGAAATGGTTGAAGATTTAATGACAATTATTCATGTATTTTCAGCTAGATTATATGGTAGTAGAAGTTATAAACAAAAAAAGTTAAAAAAAGTGGCAAAGGAAGTGCTTGAGCGTGAGATTCAAGAAGAATGAAGAAAAAATTATACTATGCAAAAAGATAGCTATACACCCAACAAAAGAACAAATAGAGTGTATAGAAAGGGATAGTAACTTATGTAAAATACTTTACAACACCTATCTACGCCAGAGGATTGAATATTATAACTGTTATGGTAAAACTATAACAATGTCAGAGCAAAGAAGTCAGATTAAATTATTAAGAGAGCAAAATACAGAGTATGCTAAAATATATGCAAAACATTTACACGCAGTTTGCATAGATTTAGATACAGATTATAAGAATTGTTTAAAGAAAAGAGCAAATGGTAAAAAATCCAAACTTCCAAGATATAAAAATAAAGATTACTTTTACCCATTAAAAACACCGAAAGAATATGTAAAAATAAATGACAATAAAATTAAGTTGGGTTTTTATGAGTTTGATATAGATATTAATGAAATACCTAAAAATTATGGTGAAGTATGGATAATAAAGTCAAGAAATAAGTATATGCTTTCAATAACCTATGAAGTAGAGAAAATAGAAAACAATTCAAACAATATTTTAGCAGTTGATTTAGGTATTTCTAAATTTATAACAGGAATAAGCCAAGATGGTAAAGTTATTGAGATTATAAATCCAAGATACGATAAATACTGGAACAAGAAGATAGATAAAGTAAGGTCAATGAGAGATAAAAAGAAAAAAGGAAGTAGAAGATATAAAAAACTTACAAAAACATTAAACAGGTTGTATGAAAAGAGAAGAAAACAGCAGGAACATTTCATTCATGCAATAACAAAGTATTTAGTATTAAACAATAAAGAAATAATATTAGGCAATCTGTCTCAAGGACAGATGGTAAAAAAATCTGAAATGAAAGCTCTAAACAGAAGTGTAAAGGAAAATTGGGGAGTGGGTAAATTTAAGACAGTATTAACATACAAGGCAAAATTGCATGGTGTTAATATTGTCTATATCGATGAAGCCTATACTTCTAAAACATGCTCAAATTGTGGTAGGAAACAAGATATGAATTTATCCAAAAGAGTATATAAGTGCCAATGTGGTATGGAATTAGATAGAGATATAAACTCAAGCATAAATATATTCAACAGATATAAAGGGCATAAAGAGCTAAACTACAAAGAAATAAGTCAAGTAACTACTTTACATTTCCGATATGGGAAATTAGTTGCTTGACTTAAAGAAAGGAGTGAACAAAAGTACCGTTGGCTCACGGTATGGCATTGTAGAGAGATGCCATTATGTACACTAAGCCATAAAGGCTTGAGTGTATGAGTAAAACCTATAAATATTGTAGATAATTTTAGATCTTTATAGGTTTTACAGAGCTGGTATTATGAAATCAAAAGTATATTTTTACAATCTTAGGGCAAACAAAGCTAGCAGTAGTTTGTCCTCCAAAGTAGCGAGAATTTTTGATGTAGCGGGTTTTAAAAACATTATTGATAAAAATGATTTGGTAGCTATTAAAATTCACTTTGGAGAAAAGGGAAACAACGCCTACATAAACCCTATATATGTAAGAAAAGTGGTTGACAAAATTAAAAGTTATGGGGGAAAGCCTTTTTTAACAGATACAAATACTCTTTACAAAGGCAGTCGTTCAAATGCAGTTGACCATTTGGTGACAGCGATTGAAAATGGTTTCGCATATGCTGTTGTGAACGCACCAATAATAATTGCTGACGGTATTTTAAGCAAAGATTCTGTAGAAGTGAAAATTGATAAAAAGCATTTTGACACTGTAAAGATTGCTTCAAATATTTTCTTTGCAAACTCAATGATTGTGATGTCACACTTTAAAGGTCATGAATTGGCTGGCTTTGGAGGAGCTATCAAAAACTTAGCTATGGGGTGTGCACCTGCAGCAGGAAAACAACAGCAGCATTCAACAGTGCAGCCTGTCGTAGGAAAGGGATGTACCGCATGTCAAATGTGCATCAGGAATTGCCCCGTAAATGCGATATCTTTGGTCAATGGTTCAGCTTATATTGACCCTTCTATATGTATAGGGTGTGGAGAATGCGTGTCTATTTGTCAATATGGTGTCATAAAGCCTCAATGGGGAACTGATATGGATGCTTTTGTAGAGAGAATGACGGAATACGCATATGGCGCTTATTCTACAAAAAAAGGCAAAATTGCGTTTATAAATTTTGTCATGAATGTTACACCACTTTGCGATTGTACGCCTTGGAGCGATGCGCCGATTGTCCCTGACATAGGAATATTGGCTTCCTTTGACCCTGTTGCCATAGATCAGGCAAGCTATGACCTTGTGAATCAGCAATTTGGCCACAAAGGCACAGCTTTAGAAGAAGCGGGATATGGCATGAATCCTGGAGAAGACAAATTTAAAGCTTTGCACCCTGAAACAAAAGGAGAACTACAATTAAAATACGGCGAAGAAATTGGCTTGGGTACAAGAGATTATGAACTTATTGAACTAAAATAGCAGGTTAATCCTGCTATTTTTTTTAAAATTTTTAATGATTTTTGACAACGTTTATAGTATTATATTATTAGAGAAATCAACGGGAGATAAAGGAGAGAAATTTAATGGAAAAGTATTTTGTTATAATTTCCATAATTTCGGTGGTAACACTAATATTGCTTTTATTAGTTCTGATAGCTTTTGTTAAATGGACGGATAGAATTTTTGGAATTGAAAATGAGAAAAAAGGGAAAAATGACAAAGATAAAAAAGAAAAAAATAATTAATATGGCATAAAAAGGAGCTGATACTTTGGAAATAGGTTTTAAAAGGAATGAGGTAAAAGGAGTAGTTTTTTACACAATACCTTCTTTTGAAAAGACAGGGCTAGTCAAACACCTTTTTACTACTAGAATTGGCGGTGTAAGCAAAGGCAAATACGCTTTCTTGAATTTAAGCTTAAAAAGATATGACACTAAAGAGGAAGTCTATGAAAATTTTAAAATAATATGTGATATTGGCGGTTTTTCATATGAAGATATGGTTTTTTCAGACCAAGTTCATGGTGATGTTATAAAAAAGGTGACTTACGAAGATAAAGGCAAAAACTTTGGTGGAAGTGATATCTCTGGTGTAGATGCCCTTATGACTAATGAAAGAGGCATTCCTCTTGTTACATTTTATGCCGACTGTGTGCCTTTGTTTTTCTTAGACCCTGTCAAAAAAGTTATTGCCCTTGCACACGCAGGATGGAGAGGCACAGTAGCTTACATTGGGCCTAAAATAGTTAATGCCATGAAAGAAGAATACGGCTCAAATCCCAAAGATATACTTGTAGGGATAGGCCCTTCTATATACAAATGCTGCTATGAAGTAGGTGATGATGTTGCGAATAAAATTAAAGATGTTATTGATGAATGGGAAAAAGTTCTTGTGAAAAAGGCGGGGGGCAAATGGATGCTGGATTTACAGCTTACCAACTACATTGAACTTATAAATACTGGCATACCAGATGAAAACATTACAGTAAGCCAAATGTGCACCCATTGCAATAGTGAATTTTATTCCTATAGAAGAGACAAAGGCATGACAGGCAGTATGGCAGCTTTTATGGAACTTAAGTAGTTTTTCTTTTATGATATTTGTTCTAATATATAAGTTAAAGAAATGGTTATTTATGTTTTTTGCATATTGACTATTTCTATATTGGATAATATAATCAAATTGAATAATATGATAATATAGTAAATAAAAATAGTGAAAGAGGTGGTAAGAATGAGAGTAAATGCTACAGAATTCAAAACAAGAGTTGGTAAATATTTAGAATTAGTTGATAAAGAAGAAATTATTATAACGAAAAATGGACGTGAAGTTGCAAAACTTATTCCAGCAAAAAAAGAAGGTACTCCAAATGCAGATTTTTTGTATGGAATTTTATCTGACTATCCTAACAAAAATATATCTGCTGAGCAAATACGGGAAGAAAGAATAAGAAATAAATACAATTAAAGGGGAGGGAAGATTACCCGTTAAATAACAATATGGGTATAATAGGTTAAATGATGAAAGTGTTAATTGATACTAACGTTATTCTTGATGTTTTATTAAAAAGAACTCCCTTTGACGTAGATGCTTATAACATATTAAAATTAGCGGAAGAAAAAAAGATAAATGCTTATTTAGCTGCTTTTTCAATTACGGATATATATTATTTCATAAATAAAAACCTTTCTCACAATGAAAGCATAAAAGCATTAGAAGCTTTGTTAAGTATAGTAGAAGTAGTGAGTATAACAAAACATGATATAAAGAAAGCAATGAATTTTAAGGAGTTTAGAGATTTAGAAGATGCTTTACAAATGCAATGTTTGAAAAAGTTAAAGGGTGATTTGATTATTACAAGAGATGAGAAATTTAAAAAAATAACTAATAAAGCAATATCACCAAAAGATTTTTTATCCAATGAGAGCTTAAATTAAAAACTAATACAAATGCTACCATACTTTTTATGCCATAAGACCTATTCAGGGTCTTTTTTATTTTATCTAAAAACTTTTGTTCACAACTTATGCAATTTACTAAATATTCCGCTACAATTCCTGCCATATTTATGGTATATTTTTTGCATAATATACATTGAAGGGAGGCTTGTCACTATGATTGAAAGGATTTTTGAAATTATACAAAAAGAGGATAAAAAGAATCCTTTAACAGATGACCAAATAGCCGCAATTCTCAATATTAAAAGAGAAGATGTGACACAATTTAGACTGAAAAATAATATTCCTGACTCAAGAGAAAGAAGAAAACCTTACATTTTAGAAGATGCAAAAAAAATAATTTCAAAGGACCCAAATATTTCAGATAGAAATTTGACAAAACAATTAAATAATTTAGGATATAATATTTCTCGTTTTGTAGCTACACAAATAAAAAAGGAAATTTTAAAAGATAAAATTGCAGATAATTTAGTGCAACAAAGTACTATTAAAAACGATAATGTAAATTTTGAAACTCCTAAAACAGCTAAAAGCTTACTCTCATTTAAAGAGATTATTGGAAGCGAAGGAAGCCTTAAAGTGCAGATAAGCCTTGCAAAAGCTGCAGTACTTTATCCTCCCCATGGATTGCATACTTTAATAGTAGGACCATCAGGATCTGGAAAAAGCCAGTTGGCTGAAGCAATGTACAACTATGCAATAGAGTCTGGAAGATTTAATGAAAATGCGCCTTTTGTAGTTTTTAACTGTGCTGATTATGCGGATAATCCACAACTACTCATGGCGCAACTTTTTGGTTATGTAAAAGGCGCTTTCACAGGGGCTGATACTGCAAAAGCGGGATTGGTAGAAAAAGCTGATGGTGGAATTTTGTTTTTGGACGAAGTCCACAGGCTTCCAAGTGAAGGACAAGAGATACTCTTTTATTTGTTGGACAAAGGAAAATTCAGACGATTAGGGGAAACAGAAAGTACTAGAGAGGCACAAATTATGCTTATTGCTGCTACTACTGAAAATCCTGAATCTTCGCTATTACTTACTTTTAGGAGAAGAATTCCTATGGTGATAGAACTTCCTTCTCTTTCAGAAAGACCTCCCCAAGAAAGATATGAAATTATACATCATTTTTTCTCAAAAGAGTCTTTTAGAATTAATAAATCGATTATTGTAAAAAAAGAGGCAGTAAGAGCTCTTATGCTTTATGACTGTCCGGGGAATATAGGGCAGCTAAGGAGCGATATTCAAGTTGCCTGTGCGAGGAGCTTTTTAAATTCATTAGGGAGTAAAAGCTCTTCATTGACAATAGACCTTTCAGATTTACCTAACCACGTAAAAATGGGGATAATCAGAGTAAATAAAAGAGATCCCGAAATAGAAAGATATTCAAATGAAGACATTATGGTGTATCCTGACAAGGAAATTAAGTTATATCCAAAAGAAGATAGATATATGCTGCCTGATGAAATATATCAATTTATAGAAGAAAGGTTTATTGACTTAAAAAGACAAGGACTTACAAAAGAGGAGATAGATAAAATTCTCGGGAAAGAGATAGAGGCGGAGCTGAAGAAATTTGCTGTAAATGTAAAATCTAACATAACAATTTCAAAAAAAGAATTGACAAACATAGTAGGAGAAAAAATTGTAAATGCTGTTGAAAAAGCATACGAGATTGCTAAAAAAAGTTTTAAAAACTTAGAGGATAATCTCTTTTATTCCCTTGCTATACACTTAAGTGCTGCTTATGAAAGAATATTAAGCGGCAAACCAATAATTAATCCTCAACTTGAAAACATAGTGAAAGAATATCCTGTTGAGTATTCTATTGCTAAAATTATGGCAAAACAAATTAACAAAGAATTAGAAATACAGCTGCCTGATGAAGAAGTGGGCTTTATTGCTATGTATCTAAGGACATTCTCAGGGGACAAAGAAATAACTAAAGGCAGAGTGGGCGTAGTTGTGCTTACGCACGGCCATGTTGCAAGTGGCATGGCAGAGGTGGCAAATAAACTCTTAGGGGTAAATCATGCAGTCGGTATAGATATGGCTCTTGATGAAAGCCCAGAATCTGTTCTTGAGAGGACAATTGAAGTAGTGAAAAGAATAGACGAAGGCAAAGGCTGCATTATTTTGGTTGACATGGGTTCATTAATTACCTTTGGTGAAATTATAACCAAAAGGACAGGGATACCTACAAGAGTGGTAGGAAGAGTAGATACGGTTATGGTGTTGGAAGCTGTCAGAAGAGCTATTATACCGGATACTAATTTAGATGAAATAGCAGATGCGTTAGACGTAGATAAAACATATATAGGAAGAGTTGAAGGTATAAAGAGTAAAGATAAGCTTCCAAAAGCAATTGTAACTGTATGTATTACAGGAGAGGGAACAGCGTTAAAAATAAAGAAATATATTGAAGATGTCTTACCACAACTAAAAGATGATTACAAAATAATACCTGTTGGAATGCTCAGGCAGGAAGATATTGAAAAAGAAATTTCAAAAATAAGAGAAGAAAATGAAGTGGTAGCTTTTGTTGGTACAATAAATCCCGGCATAAAAAGTATACCTTTTATATCTGTTGAAGATATTTTACATGGCACAGGGATTGAAAAGCTTAAAAAAATCCTCAATTTAAAGGTTGAAAATCCATTGAAAGAAATCATTGATGAAAACCTTATCTTATGTGATGTGGATATTTCTATGAAAAGTGATGTCATAGATAAATTAGTAGAATTGCTTCAAGATAAAGGTTATGTAGATGATAAGTTTTTGCTAAGTGTATACAAAAGAGAATCAATGGGAGCCACCTGGATGAAAGGCGGTATAGCTATACCACATGGATACACGAAAAACGTTACGAAATCTGCCATAGCAATTGCAAAATTAAAAAAACCTATTTTTTGGGAAGGAGAGCTTAAAGCGGATTTAGTTTTTATGATAGCGTTAAAAGAAGATTCGAAGGATTATATGCTTGATTTATATAAAGTAATGACAGACGAAAAGATTGTAAATGCTTTGAAGGGAGCTAAAAGTCCGGTTCAAATAAAAGAAATAATATTAAAAAATACACTACCGGCCAATTAATTGGCACGATATTTGCACTATATAGAAGGGCAGTAGATGAGGAGGTAATTGTTGATGAGAATATCAGAGTATTTCAATAAAGAATTAATTGTTACAAATTTAGATGTTAAAAGTAAAGAAGAAATATTTAAAGTACTATTTAAAAAACTATATGATAACGGTTTTGTAAAAGAGAGTTTTTTAGATGCAATTATTAAACGTGAAAAAACTTTTCCAACAGGTTTGCAATTAAATACGTATAATGTTGCAATTCCTCATACAGATCCAGAACATGTAATAAAACCTGCAATAGCTATTGCAACATTGTCAAAACCTGTTATATTTAAAAACATGGCAAATCCGTTGGAAGAAGTAAATGTTAGCATTGTATTTATGATGGCACTAAATGAAGCACATAGCCAGGTGGAGATGCTTCAACAAATGGTTCAATTAATACAGAATGACACATTACTTGAGAAAATAATTGAAGCAAATGGAGGTGATAAAATCATTGATATAATAAAAAATGCTTCATTTACATTGAATTAAATTTTAGTAAATGAAGCAAAATAGTAAGCTTTATAAATTTAGGCTTAGAGGTGTAATGTCAACTAGTAATTATTGGAATCTTGAAAATTAAAGAGTTGATTACTACACTTAGCTAAAGAGGCGTCTTCAGCACTAAAGCTGACAGATTGATAATTTATTTCACACAAGGCAAGCAAATTCTTGGCGAATGCGTTAAGATGTTTTGGGATTTCTTTATCCGACTTTTTAAACTGGAAACTAAAGAAATTATAATATTTTCAATAGCCGTGATCAAAGTCATACTAACAGTATCGTATCAAACCTGATACACGAAGCATTAGTAGCTTTAGGATAAAAAATTACCTCAAAGGGATAATGGAATCAGCACCTGAAGTATTATGAGAAAGTGAAGAAAAAAGCTAAGATTGTTGACTGTAGCTAGGGTGTTCCTGAAACATAACTTTAGAGATAGGAGGGAGATAAAATATGATGACAGGAAAGAATTACAAGAATGTGCGTGTACTTGTTGTGTGCGCAGATGGTGTTGCTACTTCTACAATTGCGCTGGTATCTTTAAGAGAAGCTTTGGAGGAAAAAGGTATTCACGCAGAATTTGTACAAGGAAGAGTAGTAGATGTTGATAATATGGTAAAAAATGGAGATTTTGACTTTGTGATTTCTACTGCTGGAACAGATTTAGATGTAAATATTCCTGTTATTAGTGGAGTTCCGTTCTTAACTGGCATAGGAAAAGACCAAGTTTTTACTCAAATTCAAGATATTATTAACAATAAAGAAAGAGGGGGTAAGTAAAAATGTTTACGATGATTGTGAAAACCTTTGGGGCTGCTGTTCTACTTCCTATTGTAATACTAATTTTTGAATTAATTCTTGGAGTAAAGTTTTCTAAAGCTCTCAGATCAGCACTTTACATAGGTGTAGGTCTTAATGGTTTAGTATCAGTCTTAAATCCGTATTTCATGGGATTAATTGGGAAAGCAGTTTCGGATATGATAACTACGGGAGGAGTGCATTTACCATATGTTGATACTGGTTGGGCTCTTTTAGCAGCAGTGGGTTATTCAACACAAATTGGGGCACTGATTATTCCTATTGGTATAATTGTTAACATTATAATGCTTTTATTACACTGGACAGATACTTTAGACTTGGACGTATGGAATTTCTGGCATTGGGCTTTTATAGGCAGCATGGTTTATTATGCGACTAATAATCTGGTATATGGGTTATTAACTGCGGTAGCAGTTGAAATGTTCCTTCTTATACTTGCCGATATAACTGCTCCTACCATGCAAACATTCTTTAATTTACCAGGGCTTGCTTTTCCGCATGCAAGTGGTCAAGGAGGAACATTAATAGCTGTTCCTTTGAAATGGTTCTTTGATAAAATTGGATTAACCAAGATACAAATTAGTTCACGAACTATAAGAGAAAAATTTGGTATTTTAGGAGATTCTGTTGTTGTGGGCTTTATAATAGCTACAATTATAGGGTTTATTGCATGGAGAAATAAATTAGGTGATATGCAAACTTGGTCTGGGATATTGGCATTAGGCATAGGAACAGGTGCTTTTATCTACTTATATCCCAAAGCAACCGGAGCTCTCTTGGAAGGATTTGTATCTCTTAATGAGAGAGTAAGAGAGGTACTTTCTAAGAGAGGCGTTAATAGAAAATTAAATTTTGGGATGGATTCAGCTCTTACTATTGGACATCCGGATGTTCTTACTACAGGGCTTCTGACTATGTTGACTACTGTACCTCTTATATTTTTGCTACCAGGTAATAAATTTATCATGTTAGCAGATTTAGGAGTAACACCCTTTTTCTTAGCTTCAGCTGTAACAGCAATAATGGGAGGAAATATTATTGCTTCTTATATCACTACAGTTATTGCTGTAATTATAACATTATACTTTGCCAGTGCAGCATCTCCACTTTTTGCCCATATAGTAACTTTGATAGGAACCCAGTTACCTGATACTGGTAAAGCCATTGTTGGCGCTGATATGAGACCTTTACATGGATTGTTTTGGTTACTGGGGCAATCACCTATAGGACTTGTTGTAGCATTTATAGGTATTTTTGCGATGCTATTTTTCTTTAAGAGAAGTCCTGAAGTATGGTATAAAGCATTTGGTTATAAAGGCAACGAAAGCAAAGCAAAAATTTAAACATATTATAATAAAATGCAATTAGTTGTACCAAACAAGAATAGTTGATAGTTTATTCTTGTTTGGTACTATAATTTGTTGATGTGAATCATAATAATGAATATAGGCAGATCTGTTTGTGAGACGAGGGAGGAATATTTAAATGAAAAAATGGAAAGTTGTTAGTACAGCAGTTACATTTGGAAAAATTAATAAAGAACCAGTAAAACGTCTCGAAGAATTTGGTTGTGAAGTTGTACTTAATCCTTTTGGAAGACCTTTTACAAATGAAGAAATAATAAGATATGCTTCTGATGCGGATGCACTGATAGTAGGAAATGATAAAGTTCCAGGGGATGTTATCAAAAAATGTAAGAAACTCAAGATTATTGCAAAACATGGAGTAGGAGTAGATAGCATCGACGTTAAAACTGCGAATCAATTAGGCATTGTTGTTACTAATGCCCCTGGCACTAACAGCGAAGAAGTTGCTGATTTAGCTTTTGGATTACTTCATATGCTTGCTCGTGGGCTTTATCAAGCAAATACTGATACAAAAAATGGCAAGTGGATTAAGCCAGTTGGTATAAGTTTAAGCAAAAAAACTATTGGAATTATCGGAGTTGGTACAATAGGTACTGCAGTGGCAAAACGAGCTACTGGATATGATATGAATATTTTAGGATATGATATCAAGAAAAATCCATTAGCCTTGGAGCTAGGAGTAAAGTATGTGGGGCTAGATGAACTTTTATCAGAAGCAGATTTTATAAGTTTGCATTTACCATTAACCAACGATACATTAAATATTCTTAATGCAGATAAATTTAAATTAATAAAAAAAGGTGCTATTATGATTAATACTGCTAGGAGTCAACTTATTGATAATGAAGCTCTTTACAACTCTTTGATAGATGGAACTTTAAAGGGGTATGCTACTGATGTATATGATTTTGAACCTCCAATGCATTTGCCTCTTTTTGATTTACCTAATGTTATATTAACACCTCATATTGGTGGAACAACTGTTGAATCAAATAAACGAATGGGTAATACTGCTGTTGATAATGTAATTGCAGTTTTAAAAGGCGAAACTCCTCCTAATATTGTTTTGGTTGATTAGAGCTAAGCTAAAGTAAATGAGGGGAGATATTAAATGCCTAGTATAAAAAAAGCAATTCTTTTAAATAAAGCGGATAGTGTTGCAACGGCATTGTCACAGATTCAAAAGGGTGATGTTGTAGATATTATCTATAATAATGAAACAGTTAATAGACTCATTGCATTAGATGATATAGAAATATACCACAAAATCGCAGTAGTACCTATTCAATCCGGAAATAACGTTTATAAATATGGGGAGGTTATAGGTAAAGCTATTAAATCTATAGAAATTGGCCAGTGTGTTCATATAGATAATATAGAGAGCGTGAGGGGTAAGAGATGAAAATTAAGGCATACAAAAGACCAGATGGTAAATATGGAATAAGAAATAAAGTTTTAATTTTACCTTCTGTAGGATGTGCAAATGAAACAGCGAGATTAATATCAGAACAAGTTCAAGGTACGACATATATAACTAATCCAAAGGGATGCGGGCAAATTGGAAGTAGCGTGGAACTTATGCACAGGACTTTAATAGGGTTGACTTTAAATCCTAACGTATATGGAACCATTATAGTTGGATTGGGATGTGAAACTATTCAAGCTTATGATTTATATGAAGAAGTTAAAAAAAGGAGTAATAAACCAGTAGAAGTCATAAGTATACAAAGAGAGGGAGGAACACTAAAAACCATACAGAAGGGAATTAAATTAGCACGAAAAATGGTAGAAGAGATGTCAAAAATAGAGCGTGAAGAAGTTGACATTTCTAATATAACATTAGCAACTAATTGTGGAGGTTCTGATGCTACTTCTGGAATAGCTGCTAATCCAACATTAGGATATTGCAGTGATATTTTAATAAAAGAAGGGGCTACAGTATTTTTGGGTGAGACTACAGAATTCATTGGAGCGGAACATATATTAGCCAGAAGAGCAAAAAATGAAAAAGTTAGGAATAACTTATTAACAATAGTTAAAAATTTAGAAAACGAGTTTATTAGATTAGGAATAGATGTTAGGGGCGCGAATCCTTCACCGGGAAATATTAAAGTATTTCGGTAATATGTCAAGAGGGTGATAAAAAAAATTCAAAAAAAAATTTAATAAAATAACCTAAAAAAGGGCATAGCAAAGCTAACCATCACGCAATAAGCTGATGGAAATTAATGTAAAA
>Ga0207430_10106_pt1 | contig 39331 bp, 35 predicted proteins | sample YelNatsi3bottle8_FD_187544 | JGI IMG/M metagenome (GOLD analysis project Ga0207430, IMG submission 187544) | Hot spring thermophilic microbial communities from Obsidian Pool, Yellowstone National Park, USA - site 3 bottle 8 (SPAdes) (version 2) | ecosystem: Environmental > Aquatic > Thermal...
AAGGGTGTATTACATTCGGGGCAAGTGGGGAGACCCGTAAGGACGTGAGTTCCTGCTTCTTGGGGCAGGGGCTATGGCTTTCCCAAATACCGCCTGCTGGGGCTGGGAAAGCCTGAAAGGCGGACTATAAATACCCCAGCTATCTAAACTGTACACTTTTGTACAGTTTGGGTAACCAGGGTATTTTATGCCATTGCCCGAAAAAAATAAAAAATATACTTATGCCGACTATTTAACCTGGTCTGAAGAAGAAAGATGGGAAATTATTAATGGTGTTCCCTATCTACAAGCAGCTCCAACATGGCAACATCAAGCAGTATTGTTAGAACTAGCAAGGCAATTTGCAAACTATCTGCAGGATAAATCTTGCAGAGTATTTACTGCTCCTTTCGATTTGCGAATACCAGAAGCAAATGAAAAAGATGAAGAAACTACCAATGTAGTACAGCCTGATATAATCATTATATGTGATAATTCAAGACTTAAAAAGACAGGTTATTATGGAGTTCCAGAATTGATTATAGAAGTAGTTTCTCCTTCAACTGGTCAAAAAGATAAAATAGAAAAGTTTAATTTATACGAAAAAGCAGGGGTAAAAGAATATTGGATTGTAGAACCCGATGAAAAGGTGGTTATGGTATTCACACTTGAAGAAGGACGTTATGGAAGGCCTCAAATGTATTCTGAAGAGGATAAAGTAAAAGTTAGTATATTTGATAACCTTGTAATTGAGTTAAAACCTGTATTTGAGAGAATTTAAAAAACAAACTGAGGGTGTTTCTAAAGTTCCCTCAGTTTGATAAAAACTAAGATATCTAGTTTAGCGGCTAGCTCCTCCGCCTCCGGCAGAACCTCCGCCGAAGCCTCCCCCGCCACCAAAACCTCCACCGCCGAAGCCACCACCTCTAAAGCCTCCAAATCCTCCTGAGCCAAAGCTTCCTGGACCCCACCAGTCCCTTCTTATATTTCTTCCTCCTCTTCCAAAGATAATAAATATTAAAATAAGTATAATCACTACAGCAATATCTTCCCATGATATACCACTATCATTGCTACTTGTATTGACACTGTATTTGGAAGCATCCAATCCCTGAAGGTCTATATTGTACTCTTTTGCAACCCTTGAGGCTATAGCCATATAACCGGCGTATATGCCTTTAGAGTACTCGCCTTTTGCCCAAGAAGTTAAAACAAAATCGTCTAAAATCCTTCCTGCAACAGAATCCGGTATTGCCCCTTCCAAGCCATAACCTACATCAATTCTCACTTTTCCAGCCTGACCTTTTAAAAGTCTGTCTTTTACCACTAAAAGGAGAACACCGTTGTTTTTCTCCTTGTCTCCTATTCCCCATTTTCTAAAAAGGCTAAGAGAATATTCCTCAATTGGGTAATCTCCAATGCTGTCAACTGTAACAACTATTATTTGTGCCTTTGTGGCATCATCTAAAGCTTTCCCTACTTTTTCGATCTCTTCTATATCATTTTGAGACATAAGCCCCGCATAATCATATACATATTTAAACTGAATAGGTTTAGATGGAACATCAGGTGCAGAAAAAGCTATGGAATTAAATAATAATAAAAAGGCAATTGCAATTAAAAAAATTCCCTTTTTCATTTTGCCTCTCCCTATCTTAATATTTTGTAATTAACTTAATGCTTTAAAAATATCATTCTTTCGCTAAATTTAAACTATTTTAATGTATTACTGTTCATGTCTAGTATATTAGCATAGATAATAATAAGTATCAACACAAATTTTTAAAATATGCTGGCTTTTTAAAAAAAGTTATACTATTATCCTGAGAATCGTTAGACTTCAAATAGGAAGAGGCATATTTTAAAAATATTCGCATTCATGTCAAAAGAACATTATCAAACTTTTATCTCTTTTTTACAAAATTTCCTGAAGCGTTTTCCACGCAAGTAAAGCACATTTTACGCGGGCAGGAAAGTCAGATACTCCCTGCAGTACTTGAGCATCACCTAATTCATCAAGATTTACATCTTTTTTGTGCATCATGTCTATAAATTGTTGCACAAGCCTTAAAGCTTCTTTTTTGTCTTTCCCTTTTATAAGGTCTATCATCATAGAGGTTGAGGCTTGGCTTATGGCACACCCATGGCCCGTGAAAGAAGCATCTTCTATAATGTCACCATTCATTTTTAAATAAAGAGTAATATTGTCGCCGCAAAGAGGATTGTAACCTCTTTCTTTGTGGGTAGCATCTTTAAGTTCTTTTTCATGGGGAGAGTTTTCGTAATGTTCCATTATAACCTCAGAATAAAGCTGATTCAAATCGCTCATTTAAACCACTTCCTAACTTTTTTAAGTCCTTCAACAAGTGCGTCAATATCGTCAAAGTCGTTGTAGAGGTAAAAGCTTGCTCTTACAGTGGCAGGAACACCTAAGTACCTCATTAAAGGCAGACAACAGTGGTGCCCACTTCTTACAGCAATTCCTTCTTCGTCTAGTATTGTAGCAACGTCGTGAGGATGGACACCTTCTACATTGAAGGAAATTAAGCCTCCCCTTTCCTTCGCATCGTTGGGGCCATACAATTTTACAAAGTCTAATTCTTTCATTTTCTGAAGGCCATACTCCAAAAGCTCGCCTTCGTGATTATGAATATTGGAAAGCCCAATTTTTTCTATATAATCTATTGCAGAAACAAGCACACAAGCCCCTTTTACGTTGGGAGTACCTGCTTCAAATTTAAGAGGTGGGGGAGCAAAAGTTGCACGGTCTTCAAAGACTTCGTCTATCATCTCTCCACCTCTTAAAAAAGGAGGCACATCAGAAAGCAAGTCCTCTTTTATATAAAGTACACCGATTCCCATAGGTCCGAGCATCTTGTGACCAGAAAAAGCAAAAAAGTCACAGCCTATTCTTTGTACATCAATCGGCATATGAGGTACACTTTGTGCTCCATCTATTAACACTTTTGCGCCGTATTTGTGGGCAATATGTGTAATCTCCTCCACAGGATTTATTATGCCCAAAACATTTGACATATGCTGCACAGCAACTAATTTTACTTTGTCAGACATTTTTTCTTTAAAGTCTTTCATAGAAAGCCTAAAATTCTCATCAAGGTGGACATATTTGAGTCTCGCCTTTTTAGCTTCCGCTACCATTTGCCATGGAAGCATATTGCTGTGGTGCTCGGCTATTGTCAGTATTATTTCGTCCCCTTCGTTTATATATTTCATTCCCCACGTATATGCTATAAAGTTTATTGATTCTGTAGTATTTCTCGTAAATATTATGGATTCTTCTCTTTTTGCGTTAATAAATTTTTTTACTCTTTCTCTTGCCTCTTCATAAGCCTGTGTGGAAAGAGCGCTTAAATAGTGTGGGCTTCTGTATACATTGGCGTTTAATTCTTCATAATATTTATCCATAGCTTTTATGACTTCAATTGGCTTTTGAGTTGTGGCAGCATTGTCAAGGTAAATAAGCTTTTTACCATGAGGTTTAACATTCAATATAGGAAAGTCTTTTTTAATCTTTTCTACATCAACATATTTCACTTTAAAATCCTCCTCCATATATGACCCTTTTAGGTTAATTTATTGTGAAACAAATTATTTTTAGAGCCTTTTGAGGTTTCACAATAACATAGAGAAATTTTATCATATTGTGCATTTTAGTCCACTTCGCTTGAGGGCCAACAAGCTTTAACAAACACAAATAAGTCATTTTATCTGTTAGGGTATTCGATGTCAAAATTAATATCAATTTCCTTCCTCGCCTGTCTTAGAAAAAGTTCCCCTTCCCTAGTGAGCTCATAATATGTGTGATTGCGATGCTTAACACTTTTTCGTCGTCGATGGTAATATTTAACTATTCTTCTTTCCACTCGCTTGATTAGTCCTCTCTCCTCCAAACTTTGAAGTCGCTTTCTGCTTTCTTCTAATGATAAACCTAGGCGCCTCGCCAAAAGTTTCGCATATTCCGGCCCAAGCTTTTTGAGGTAGGTGAGGATTGTTAAATCAAGAAATTCATCTTGGTCATTGTTGAGTGGCATACTCTTCTCTCCTTTATTATGGATTTACCACTAAGTAGGTTGGTTTTTAAATACTATGACTTAGCAATAAATCATATTACTGAACAGTTTAAATACCAAAAACTTCTTCAGCATTGTATCTCGCAATTCGAGCAATGACTTCAGGAGAAGCTCCGTTCAATTCTAAGTACCACACGGTCTTGGGTACGCTCAGCAGATCATTGGGTTTTAGATTGCTGTAATCGCTATTTAGTACACCTCGCTGAAAGCGTTCCAGATTATTCAGCAATAGTTGAGAAGTGAGCCCCTCCTGGCGAATAGTAAGACCGGGAACAGCCCCAAAGTCTTCGATTAAGTCAATAATATCTAAATTAGCATGGTCTATAATCATTTTTCCTGGTTCCATCCCCACAGTAGCAGCAATTTCAATTATTTTTTCGGTAATTTCCACTCTATTCTGTGGCGGAGTATGAATAATTACTGGAACCCTGTATTCCTTGGCAATCTTCAATTGCTCACGGAAAACCTCCTCTTCCCGCTTGTTTCCCTCATGTAGGCCGATCTCACCAAGCCCAATGACACCACTCATTTTAAGGTAGGATGGAAGAGCGTCGATCACTCTGGGCCAGTCATCCGGTATTCCCATAGGGTGAATGCCAATGGTTACATAAAGTTTAATATCTTTTTTAACAGCATTGCTTACAGAAAGAGTTAACATCTGATGGAAATGATCAAAGAGTGTTTCTGCATGTTTTGCCCCAAAAAATAGGGAGCAGCCAATAATTTTCTTTACTCCGGCTAGTGCCATGCTCTCCCATCCTTCGAAGGGAAGTAATGAAACATGTACATGAGAATCTACAATTTCTTTCATCAATCTTATTCACCTGCCTTTATATTTCCTTGTAAATTGCCTAAGGATACTATATGCTTGGCTGCTCGGCCATAACATGGACATCACCAACACCATTTTTGCAATAACGTGCACCTATACACGTCTTGATTCCTTCACTATTCCATGCCAATTTAACGTTAGGTTACAGGTTTTACATTAAAATTAGACCTGTATTCGGTTTCTGTCCATAATACCCTTTCAGCCACCATAGCTTCTGGGTTAAGTTTGACATCTTTTAATATCATTTCTTTAAATTTGTTATATCCCACTCTGTCAATAAGGTGTCCACCATGAATGTATTCAGGTTTGTTATTCATAACATAAGCAGAAAATGTCTCCCAGTTTTTAAGTACACCTAAAACCACATCTTCTGTAACCCAGTTTAAAAAGATTTTTCCCATACGAGGTGTTTGTTTTCCTGTTCTGCCGCCGATCAATACTCTGTAGAATTTTTTAGGGTTCCTGGTCCAAGCACCAGTTGGACACACTAGGACGCATTCGCCACAGCCGACGCAGCAGCAGGTATCTTTCACGATTTTTCCTTTTTCTACAGATAAAACACGCGTTGCATGATGAGCACACGCTTCTACACACTTTTTACACCCTATACAGCGCTCATAATCGTATTCCGGCTTTGTAATACCAATTATACCGATATCACTAACGTGAGCTTTAGCACAGTCGTTAGGACATCCTGATATATTTAATTTTATATGATAATCGCTGGGGAATATAATCTTTTCTATTTTTCTGGCCAGGTCGGTTGTATCAATGTTAGCATATATGCAATGACGATTACCTATGCAAGCCATTATATTACGAGCTCCTATGGTCGGATACCCGTTGTCATCAACTGCCATATCAACGCCGCATAAATTTACTTCAATTTCTTCGATATATGGTCTTATATATTTGTTAACCTCATCTATATATTCATATTTGATCCCTGGTATTGAAATTGTCTGTCTGACTCCCAGGTGAAATTCTCCGTTTCCCCAAGTTTCCGCAATATGCTGAAAAAATGACAGATATTTGGCATCTATAACACCGCCGGGAACGCGTATCTGGAGCATGAACTCCCCCCGCACTTTTGACTGACGATAACAATTTCTTCGAACCTTTTTTACATCTATATCGTAACTCATATAATTATCCCTCCGATTAATCCAACAGATTTTTTGCTTTAGTATAATTAAAGACAGGCCCTTCCAGACAAACATATGTCTCATTTATCTTGCAATGGCCACACTTGCCGACGCCACAAGACATTTTCCTTTCAAAAGATAACCAAATTTTATCTTCGGCTACACCGTTCTTTAAACATTCTAAAGCGGCAAAGTGCATCATAACAGGAGGACCTACAATTACTACATTGTAATTTTCAAAGCTGTCAAATGGTATTTTCTTAATGTGTTCTGTAACAAGGCCGACCTCAAAGCCTTCTATCTTATCTTTATCAAGAGTATAAATTGTGTTAAACCTGCTTCTAAAATTATTTAAATCCTCTTTGAACAGTATACTCTTTTCGTCCTTAAATCCCGCAATGAAATACAGAGAGTGTATTTCATCTGGATGTTCATAAAAATACTTTAAAAGGCTTCTAACAGGAGAAACCCCAGTTCCACCGGCAATGACAACTAGATCCTTACCCTTAAAATCATCTACAGGGAATGAATTACCATAAGGGCCTCGCATAAATATCTTATCACCGGGTTTTAAATTAAATATTTCATTGGTAAGTTTTCCTACCTTCCGTATGGTGAGTTCTACCCAATTATCTCCCATCGAACTTACCGATATAGGGCCTTCTCCGATTTTAGGTAAAGACACCTGAAAGAATTGTCCATGTTTTACCTTTGCATTGGTTTCTATTCTGAAAGTATATTCATTTTCTGTTTCGTGTATAATATCGATTATTTTATGGGGAACTGGAAGCATTATATTTTCACTCATTTACTTTACCTCCTCAATTGATGCTGTTTACCTTATATCTTTATTTGTTGTCTCCGTTTTTTTGAGTTTTTCCACTTCATCATACAGGCGATTAATGGTAGCCGGAAAAGATATTAGTTCAGGACATCTTTCATCACATCGCCCGCATCCTACACACATGTGCTCGTCTTTGAAACGAAGTTTATAGTCATAAATTTTATGCAGAGTTCTGAATCTCATCCGCTCTCCCGCGGTTTTCCTGAAACTCAGTCCACCTGCCATTGTCGTGAAATCTTCGTGCATACAGCTAGCCTGAACCCTTCTCCTCTCACCAACTTTTCCGTTTTCTGTGTATATTACGTCTAATGTGTTAAAACAGCTGCAGGTTATGCACACAGCGGTACAGGCTCCACAGCTTATACATCTTGAATTATAACTTTTCCACATATCGAGATCGTAAATTTTTTCTAATAATTCATGGCTATCAATTTCAGGGATGTTAACTTTTGTCGGGTTAGAGGTAACGAATTCAGGGGTAAATTCTACTTCTCTTTCATCGGCAAATAAATTGGTAAATTCATCGTCTTTTATTTCTACCAATATCTTATCATCGCCAAATCTAACTGCTAAACTGTAGTCGTCGGTTTTATTGGAGCCCATTGAGACGCAGAAACAACTATCCCAACCTCCTTCTTTGCATTCCATTAAAATAAACTTTACTTTTTCCCGTAAACGCTTGTAGTAAATATCTTCTGTTCCTCCGTTTTTGAGAAAGATAGTATCAAGTCGTCTAAAGCCATTTATATCACAGGGGCGTGCAAATATCAGAATCTTTTTGTCATCTACCTTGCTTTCCATATATTCATATTCGGTAAAGTAGAATAGCGCCTGGGTAATCGGATAAATCACTTCTTTTGGTGAAAAATCTGATTTCTCATCGTAGACTACATCCTCAATTGAGTTAATTTCTGCATATCGAATCAAATCAGTGTCTGAATAACGACCACGCTTTTCAAAGCGCACAGGAGCATATACCTTATACTCTTTTTGCAATTCTTTTAAGATTTCATTCATCCTTTTAATGTTTACACAATAACTCATCTTCTTCCTCCTCAATATACATCATTTGATATTCTTTATAATCCAGATACAAAAAGATTGACAAAAACCATCAATCTTAGAACTCGACAAATAAAAAAGGCAGATTGAATAACTGGAACAGTACCTCAAGTCCAAACAGAATGTTCAGAATTTTCTTTTTAAATTTTTATGTTAAATAATTAACGTTAAATAATTAACTTTGATATAAGTATAACACCCATAAAAATTTTAGTCTAATAATAAATAGTTATATCAATGATAATAATAATTTATACAAGGCCAACAACACACAAGACTTGAGAAAGTTTAAGAATGCCGAGTTTTTTATCTTTTCATTAGTAAAGTATTATGATATTATGAAAATGATAATTTTATGGTTATATGAGGTGATCGTTGTGACCCTCAGGGATATAGAGATTTTCGTAACCGTTTGCGAGTTAAAGAGCATGTCTGCTGCCGCAAAAAAACTTTATATGTCCCAACCTGCTATCAGCCAGGCCATATCGCAGATGGAGGGAGAACTCCAAGTTAGACTCTTTGACAGGATAGGTAGGAATCTCAGTCTCACGTATGCTGGAGAAATCCTGTATAGTTACGGAAAGCGGATACTCAATCTTGTCAAGGAAGCAGAGAGTACTCTTGATGATGTGAAGAACATGAGGATGGGAAGGCTGAGAGTGGGAACCAGTACAACGGTGGGAATTTACCTGCTACCGGAGATAATCGGCGAGTTCAGGAAAAAGTTCAGTATCGACGTCTACTTTACGATTGGCAACACGGCAGAGATAGAAAAGCTGATATTTAACAATTCTATAGACCTTGGCATTGTCGAAGGTCCGGTCCATTCAAGGGACATTGTTGTAACACCCTATATAGATGATGAGTTATATCTTGTATGCTCAAAAAGCCACAGGTGGGCAGAGAAAAAAAGCATCAGCCCCGCAGAGATTGAAAATGAGGATATAATCATGCGAGAAAAGGGAAGTGGGACGAGGGAGATCTTTGAGGAGACCATGGCGAGAAATAACGTGAGGTACAGAATAAAATACGTTCTTAACAATACGGAGGCCATAAAAAAGGCCGTCGAAGCTAATATAGGTGTTTCGGTCATATCCAGGCTGGCAGTGAAAAAGGAGATAAGAGGCGGTAGGCTCGTAAAAGTTGACATTGAAAATATAAGGTTTGAAAGGAAGTTTAGCATTATTTATCATAAAGATAAGTTCAAGTCGAATCTGTTCGAAGAGTTTATAAGACACCTTTATAATTACAGCATAAGGTAGCGCCGCGAAGCACAGCCTGCAGCCACACCGATTAAAATGCACCCATCAGCTTCAACATTTTGACAAAGTAAAATATTAACCATTTTTGCAAAGGCTATTTTAATTTATTGCAGGAATGCTTATTTGGAAAAATCTACTTTAGGCACAGTTTTTGCTGCTTCATCTGCTTTAAAATATTCTCTTTCCTTAAACCCAAACATATTGGCGATGATAGAGGTTGGAAAAGACCTTATCTTGGTGTTATAAGCTTGAACAGCATTGTTATAATCCATTCTCGCTACAGCTATTCTGTTTTCAGTTCCTGCTAGTTCGTCGCTTAACTGCCTGAAATTTGCATCAGCTTTTAAATTAGGATAATTTTCTGCAATAGCAAGAAGCCTCCCCAATGCTGTATTTAATTCATCATTTGAAGCTGCTTTTTCAGCAACAGTGTTGGCACTTAAAAGTTTTTCTCTCGCTTTATTTACACTATCAAAAATCTCTTTTTCATGTGCTGCATATCCTTTAACAGTCTCTACTAAATTAGGAATTAAATCAGCCCTTCTTTGAAGCTGATTATCAATCTGACTCCATTTACTATTTACATTTTCATCTAACGCCACTAATTGGTTATAAGTTCCATAAATTGTCCCAAATACTAATACAGCTATTACAGCCAAAACAATCAATGTAATAATTAGCGGATTTTTCACTGCCATTCCCCTCTCACTATTTTCTAAATACTTTCTATAGTACTATTATATACGATTTATTCCAACAAAGTAAATCTAAATTTGTTTCAAATTTTTTATAATTTCTCTTAACTTTATTTCAAATTCCTTTACTTCCTCATATTGAGGATAATAATTTCCATATCTTACTTTTTCGTAAAGAGCTGTAATTTCCTCCATTGCAGAATGCACAAAAGGAAAAGCTTCCACCACTTTTTTATAAACATCTTCACTAGAATGGTTGCCTTTTACAAGAATTTTGTTTTCGTATAAGTGTTTTAAAAATCTTTTATAATAATACCTTACCCTTTCCCTCGAATCCCTATAAATTTTTACTCGCTCTCGAACATTTTCAGCTATTTTCTGGCTTATGCCTTTTAATCTTTTATATGTTTGCAAATCCCCAATTTTTATATCAATCTCTTTTTCTTCTGTAAAATCTCTTTCATGCTTTTCTTTTTGTAGCTTTGTTATTGCTTTTACAATATATACTATCAAAGCAATTATTATGACAACAGCTAATAAAGTAGCTATTCCATTTATCATGTGGACAAGCCAAGCATAATCCTGAGGAATCTGCTCCTCAAACATATTTTCCTTACTATTATCTTGTTTTAAGGCTTCCTCCATCGCCTTTTTAAAATACTCTTCGTCTATATGCAGCAGGCTAAAAAGCCTTGACAACATTAAAAACAAACCATAAGCTAAATAAGAAGCGCCATAAACAAAAATTTTTACAATGCCTTCATACAAATAATGATAGATAAATCCTCTCACAGCAGGAGAAGAAAGTAAAATCATAGTTAAAATTATAAGGCTTACTGCTGCCCACTCAAAAGCCGAAACTCTTTTATTTGAGCTATTATCGGCGTATCTAAGATTTTTAACTTCCAAAAGCACAAAAATGCTGAGCAGAATATAAATAATGCTATATTTAGGAATTATCAATATCCCCTCAAGAGGCATAAAATAGTTCGCAATATTTATGACAAATAGACCTATTAACTGCTTATAAAATTGTTCTACATTTAACATCTCATTAACGAATATTCCTCTGTTTTTTACTCCTCTTGACCAAATATACAAAAACACAATGAATATGGCCACCAGTTGATAATAATTTTCACTAATTATTGCGCTCAACAAAATGCTAATTACAACACCTATAGTTAAATTCAATTGTTTATAAGTTTTCTCTTTCATCTCAATTTCTGCATTGTTAAAAACCCCGCTTATTAAAGAAACTAAAAGGATTATTCCAAAGGAAATACCTTTTTCTCTAATAAAAAGCCCATTTAATAGGGTGTAAATTAAAAATACCATCATGCCGTCTAAAACTGTCAAAAACGTCCTCACAAACTTTTCTCTATCCCACAGTTTCAAGTTGCTTCCCCTCTTCATTATAAAAGAATAACTTAATATTTGTTGGCAAATGACCAATTTCATTAGGCTTTATTGAAACAATTGAAATTTTTGTATTTCCTATGTCAGAAAGAGCATTTACAACTTTATCATCTACAAAAGGCGTTACAACCACTAAATCTGTGCCCCATGACAAATGATTTGTCATAAGCCTTAAAATTTCTTCAAGGTCATATCTCTTAAAAAAAGACAAACCTGCAAAAACCTCAAGAAGCTTTGAAATCTGAGATTCTCCTGCAGAAGGCTCTATAATACTGTAATCCCCCTCAAAAAGGCAGATAGCATTTGTAGAAAATCCAACAGGAATGCCTTTTTTTAATAAATCCACTGATAAAGAAGCTGCTACTTCCACTGCCTTTTCAAACTCTTGTAGGTCAATAGTCTTAAACAGATACCTGTGAAAATCAATGTTAAACAATATCATTATTTTTTTATCTGCTGTATAATCATATTTATTCACTTTTAATGTCTGATTTTTGGCAGTGGCTTTCCAATTTATGTCTTTATAATTGTCAGAAGGAGTATAATCTCTGATTCCACTTATCATAATAGGGTCTTCTATTATCCATCTTCTTACAAACACGTCTCCTTGAAGAGAATCAGCCACAACAAAAGAACTATTCAAATCTATTAGATTAGGATAAACCACCAGTCTCGCATGAGCCAATATTTCACTTTCATATTCCTCACTGCCAAATAAATCGGTAGAAAAAACTTTAACGGGGTCAAAAAGATTGTATACTCCTCTTTTTATACCTACAATTTCAAATTTCCTTGTAATCCTCTGAAAAGGCATCATAGAAAGCACTGTAGTGTGAAAATACTTAACTTTATCATTATTTTCCACCATAGATGATTTTACCATTTGAAGTTCCACAGGAATCTTTTGCTGTAACTTCAAATAAGTAATAGGGAAAATTTTTTTATTTACAAGTGTAACCTTAAGCGTTGTCTTTTCTCCAGGAAAAATAGCTGAATTTTCAAATTTCCGTTCTATTTTCAAATCCTTAAAAATGTATTTTTTATAAAGATTAGCTTGCATGGCTAATACAAAAGCCACAACAAGAATAAACCACAAAGCATTCATTTTCAAAACCACCTAATTTCTATTTTTCAAGAGGGATTGGAACTTCTTCTAAGATTCTTTTCACTACATCTTCCGCCTTTAAATTTTTAAGTTTACCTACCCCTTTTAAAATAATTCTGTGAGAAAGCACAAATGGTGCAATATACCTTACATCGTCTGGTGTCACAAAATCTCTTCCTTTTATATAAGCATAAGCTTGAGAAGATTTATAAAAAGCCAATGTAGCCCTTGGGCTTGCTCCCAATTCTATCTCCCTATCTTCTCTTGTCCTTTCAATTATATCTAAAATATAATTGGCAACATCTTTTTCCACATACACATTGGTATACTCTTTTTGCATTTTTATTATATCCTCTTTACTGCAAACTGGCTGAATATTCTCTAAGGGACTACCTTTATCAAAAAGGTCTATTATTCTCTGCTCTTCCTCTCTTTTGGGATATCCCATTTTTATTTTCATCAAAAACCTATCTATTTGAGCCTCGGGAAGAGGAAAAGTGCCGTAACTTTCTATAGGATTTTGCGTAGCAATAACAAAAAAGGGTTTGTCTAAAGGATAAGTGACACCGTCTACAGTTACCTGCCTTTCTTCCATACATTCAAGAAGGCTAGACTGAGTCCTGGGTGTCGCTCTATTTATCTCATCAGCTAACAATATATTGGTAAACAAAGGGCCTTTTTTAAACTCAAATTCATTGAGTTTTTGATTGTAAACATTTATCCCTGTCAAATCGCTAGGAAGTAAATCGGGAGTAAATTGCACCCTCTTAAACTCACAACTAATAGATTTAGCTAATGCTTTGGCAATAGTAGTTTTACCAACTCCTGGCACATCCTCTAAAAGAATATGTCCTGAAGATATTAAAGCTGTAAGCATTAAATCAATTACTTCTCTTTTCCCTACTATCACTTTTTCAATGTTATTCCTTACGTCTTCTAATATTTTTGCATATTCCATCCTATCACCTTTTTCCAAATAAATTTTACCTTTTTTTTTTATTATAGAAAACATTTTCTGAAATTTCAATAGTATATGTAAAAGTTAACATTTAATTTAAATTTATGCAAATTTCCTATTGACTTTTTTGCTAAATTGTAATATCATCTTAATTAAGAAATATTTCTTATTTAATAAAGGGTTGTGATTAAAATGCATAAGCAAGAGGCAATAAAAAAATTAAAAGAGCACAATTACAAATTAACTCCTCAAAGGGAATTAATACTGGATATCATGTTAAATCAGCAGGGGTATCTTTCTGTGAGACAAATCTATGAAAAAGTAAAAGAAGTCTTTCCTCAAGTAAGTATTGACACAGTTTATCGCAATTTAAGCCTTTTGAAAGATATAAATATTTTAAATGAAACGACAATTGGCAATAATATTATGTATGTAATGCGAAAAGAAATACACAGTCATACCATGAGATGTTTAAAATGCGGCAAAATCTTTGAACTAGACATATGCCCTCTCGAACTTTGGATAAACCAGATAAAAGACTTTGAAATTGTAGACCACAAAATAGAAATCGTTGGTTATTGCAAAGATTGCAGGAGCAATAAAAACTAACTATAGGAGGTAATATTTATGAAAAAAACTTTAATCGCTATACTGCTTATCATGACTTTAATTTTAGGTATAACCTCTTGTGGCACAAAAACAGTAGAATCTTCAAAACCTGTAGTATATGCATCTTTTTACCCAATTTATGACCTTGCATCAAAAATTGGTGGTGACAAAATAACAGTAAGAACTATAATACCGCCAGGAATCGAACCCCACGATTGGGAACCTGCCACAAAAGACGTGGCAGAAATGACAAAGGCAAAAACTATCCTTTACTTAGGTTTGGGAATGGACTCTTGGATTGACAAAATAAAAACCAATGCTCCAAATGTAACATTTTATGAAGTATCAAAAGGCATAACTCCAATTGTCGAAGGCAATCAAACAAATCCTCACATATGGCTTTCGCTAAAAGAAGCCTTGACAATAGCTAAAAACATAAATGAGGCTTTACAAAAAAGTTTCCCTAATGATAAAGATTATTTTGAAAAAAATTATCAAAATTTAAAAACTACATTAGAAACTCTTGATAAAGAGTACACTGAGACTCTTTCACAGACAAAGCACAAAACCTTTATTGTATACCACCGCGCTTTTGGTTATTTAGCAAGAGACTATGGCTTAAAGCAAGAAGCATTAGTAGGTTCAGATGAAGAAGCAGAGGTAAGCCCTGCTAGAATGACAGAAATTATAAATCTTATAAAAAGTAAAAATATAAAATACATTTTCACAGAGCCCTTGACCTCTCCAAAGCCTATACAGACTATAGCAAAAGAGACAGGAGTACAAGTTTTGCCTCTTAGCACAATCGAAGGGCTTACTAAAGAAGATATAAAGAAAAAAGGAGATTACATCTCTTTAATGAAACAAAACCTTGAAAACTTAAAAAAAGGATTGGAGTAGGTGAAAATGAACTTGGTTGAACTTAAGAATGTCAGCTTTGCTTATGACACTAAAAAAATATTAAATAATATCTCTTTAAAAATAAATAAAGGAGAATTTGTTGCAATCATCGGACCTAATGGGTCCGGAAAAAGCACTTTAGTCAACATTATGGTAGGAAATCTCATTCCCACTTCTGGTGAAGTTTTGTACGATGGAGTAAAGCTGCAAAATATAAAAAATAGGTCTTTTATAAGTTATGTACCCCAAAAGTCTTATTCCTTTAATGCCTCTTTTCCTGCCAGTGTAGAAGAAGTAGTATCAATGGGATTATACGCAAAGAAAGGAATATTTAAAAGACTTTCTAAAAAAGATTGGGAAGAAGTATATGAAGCTTTAAGAATTGTAGACATGCTCGATTATAAGCACAGTTTAATAGGAAGACTATCGGGGGGACAACTACAAAGGGTTTTCATAGCTCGCTCTTTAGTTGTAAAACCAGAAATACTTTTTTTGGATGAGCCTACAACGGGAATTGATGCAAAGTCTGAAAAGGCTTTATACACTATCCTTGAAAAATTAAATAAAGAAAAAGGTATAACTATAGTAATGGTAACCCATGACGTTTGGGCAATTACTGATAAAGTATCAAGGATAATATGCATGAGTGAAGGTAAAATAAATGAAAAATGTGAAGCCGTCGACCTTACAGCAGGAGAATTAGCTGAAGTATATGGATATCCAGTAAAAATAGCAAAACATCATCACAATGGGAGTGTTAAAAATGATTGATATTTTTTCCTATGAATTTATGAGAAGAGCATTTATAGCCGGAAGCATTATTTCAATAATTGCACCTTTAACAGGTAGCTTTCTTGTCCTAAGACGGCTTTCACAAATAGGAGACACCCTTTCTCACGTTGCTTTAGCAGGAGTGGCAGCAGGTATTTTACTTGGAATAAATCCTACATTAGGTTCCATAATTGTAGTACTTTTAGCTTCTTTTGGAATAGAAAGACTGAGGAAGACATATTTCAGGTATTCAGAAATATCAATAGCCATAGTAATGTCTGCAGGAATGGCAATTGCCATAATTCTTTTGAGCTTATCTCGTGGCGGCGCAGCCAACATAATGAATTATCTGTTTGGAAGTATTGTGTCTGTAACAAACACTGACGTCCTTTTGATTTCAACTCTCGGTATCGTTGTAGTGGCGTCAATTATGTTGCTGTACAAAGAGTTATTGTACATCACTTTCGATGAAGAAGCCGCAAAAATTTCAGGGATACCCGTAAGCTATATCAATTTCTTCTTTACAATACTAGTAGCTTTAACTGTTGCCCTCGCCATGAGAATTGTAGGTGCGCTTTTAGTCTCAGCCCTAATGGTAATACCGGCTGCCGCAAGTTTAAGAATCGCCAAAAGCTTTAAACAGACAATATTTTATGCAATACTCTTTTCCTTTATATCAGTTTTTTCAGGAATATTTCTATCCTTTTACTTAAACTTATCCCCCGGTGGAAGTATAGTTCTCGTCTCGCTTTTAATAATGGGACTCGTTTCATTAAAGAAGAGGTAAATAAAAGAAGAAGAGGCTGTTTGACAATCAAATTTTTAACAGCCTCTTCTTGCTTTTTATCATTTACTACTCAATAGAATTTTTCTGTATTACCTCTTTATACCACAATGCACTGTCTTTTAATATTCTCTTTTGCGTCTCATAATCCACATAAACTATCCCAAATCTTTTTGAATATCCATGGGCCCATTCAAAATTGTCCATCAGCGACCATACGAAATATCCTTTTAAGTTACCTCCTTCTCCTATAAATTTTGCTGCTGCTTTTAAGTGCTCTTTAATGTATTCTATTCTTTCATCGTCGTGTACTCGTCCATCCTCTGTCACATCATCTTTAAATGCTGCTCCATTCTCTGTGATATACATAGGCAGTTTTGTATATTCTCTATCTAGCCTTTTTAAAAGGTCATACAAAGACTCTGGGCTTATCTCCCATCCCATCTCCGTCCTCTTACCTGGCCCCGGCACATTCTCTGCTTTTAGCATGGAATCTTCATCATATTTTACAATACTCCTAGTATAATAGTTAACTCCAAGAAAATCTATCGGAACACTTATAGTCTCTAAATCTCCTTCTTTTATAAAGTCAAATTCTCCAATTATTTTACTATATAATTCCACCATATCCTCTGGATAATTGCCTTTGAATATTGGATCTAAAAACCATCTGTTAGAAAATCCGTCAGCATATTGGGCTGCTAATTTGTCTTCTTCTTTTTCACTGGCAGGATATGCAGGGGTTAAGTTTAGTGTTATACCAATTTTACTCCCTTTTATATTCATTTCTCTGAAGGCTTTTACTGCTTCTCCATGGGAAAGTAGTATATGATGAGCTGCTATTAGTGCTTCTCTGTAATTTTTGTGCCCTGGCGCATGTTCTCCTATCCCATAGCTTAATATTGATGCACACCATGGTTCGTTATGGGTTATCCATAAGGGTATTACATCCCCTAATTCTTCAAATAGTTTCGTGGCATATTCTACATACCATTTTACACTGTCCCTATTTAGCCACCCCCCTCCTTTGTCATACGCCCATTGTGGTAAATCCCAATGATAAATTGTCGCGGTTGGCATTATGTCCTTCTTCAATAACTCATCTACTAATCTTTTGTAAAAGTCCATCCCTTTTGAATTGTATTTCCCTTCTTCAGGGAAAATCCTTGGCCATGCAATTGAAAATCTGTAAGCTTTTACTCCTATTTCTTTTAATATTTCTACATCTTCCTTATAGCGGTGGTAATGGTCACAGGCTACATCTCCTGTGTGGCCATTATAGGTTTTCCCTTCTGTCTTTGAAAATGTATCCCATATGGAAGGAGTCCTCCCATCTTCATTTACAGCTCCTTCAATTTGGTATGATGATGTAGCAGTTCCCCAAAGAAAATCTTTTGGAAATTTTATCAATATTATCACTCCTATCTTTAATGGTAATTGTTGAAACTTTTTTACTTTATATATTTGCTACTAATTGAGTAATGTCAAAAACTTCAACACTCTCGGGTTTTTGTGAAAATTTTACTTCATATTGTTTACCTGGCATCATATTTAAACAACTGTCAGATAAATCTATATCATTTTCGGGCTCTATAAACACTCCAAATGCTGGAACATCTGTTGTTAAGACTATTAAATCATTTTTTATTTGATAATTAATTTTGGGTTCTATTAAACTTAAATTTCTAAATTTATCAAACACTTTATAATTCTCATAAGTCTTGCCATCAGCAATTATTTCTACATATATAACACTATCTAGTAGTTCTCCATTTTTCTCTACTGGCAATGTACACCCCGGTATTGCTATAGGCATTTCCTTTACACTGTACCCAATATTTAATTCCTCAATTTTATAGTGAGCTATTTTTGTAACGTCATTTGCTATTAATCTCGTTTTTAACTGTTTCTCTGCAATTTTTTCACCATTTAGTTTGAAAACTTTTATAGTTACCTCTACTTCTTTATCATGCACCAAATCACTTATGCCATAGATTGTGATACCCCCATCTTCCTCTTTTATGTATGGTAAAATTTCTGCATAAAATTTCTTTGAATAGTGATACAATGCTTTTTTCCTCTTGTAATAATCAATACAAGACCAGCTAGCTACAGGCCAGCAGTCATTAAACTGCCAGTACAATGTCCCTGCTGTCTTAAATTTTCTTGACCTCCAATGTTCTACACCTGTTTTTATAGCCTCTGCTTGGTTAAATTGACTTAAGTAAACAAAGCTTTTAAGGTCTTTAGGAAATCCTAAGTGTCCTACCATAAACCTTACTAATCTTTCCATTCCTTCAACCATTTTGTTGTGAGAAATCATAACTGGACTCAGTATTGTCCTATCTTCAGGAGATGTGTAAGAAAGTACTGTTTTCCAATCTGGCATTGATTGGAATCCAAATTCACTAAGAAATCTGCCCTTATCTTTTGTGTACTCTTCATAGTCTACCCATCCACTCCACACATTCCATTGATGCCTATCGCCTTCAGTTTCTCTATTTGGATCTTCTCCTCCATAAGGACTTGATACCCAATAAGGCCTTGACGGATCTAATTTTGCACACACTTTAGGTAATATTTCCTTATAAATGTAATTGCCCAAATATTTTGGATCTCCATTATCCCACCAGGAGTGAAATCCCCAATTGTTTTCATTATTCCCACACCACAATACAATTGAAGGATGATTTCTAAGACTTAATATGACTTTCTCGGATTCTTCTTTTGCTAATTTTTGAAACCATTCAAGTTGGTCAGGGTATTGGGCACAGGCATACATAAAATCCTGCCATACCATTATGCCCATCTCATCACAGGCATTATAAAATGCTGGATCTTCATATATCCCTCCTCCCCATACTCGTAGCATGTTCATATTCGCTTCTTTTGCAAGTCTTATATATTCGTAATAATCTTCTTTGGTCAATCTAGGTAATAAGTTGTCAGCTGGTATCCAATTGGCTCCTTTTGCAAAAACTTTTACACCGTTTATTTCAAAAATAAAACTTTCTCCTTCTTCATCTTTTTCTCTTATTAATCTAACTGTCCTTATTCCGCTTTTAAAACTTTTTTCATCTATTATTTCTTCATCCGCTAAAAGTGTTATTTTCACTTCATAAAGAGGCTGTTCTCCAAATCCATTTGGGTACCACAATTTAGGATTGTCTATAATCATTGAGGCTTTTATCTTGCCCTTCTGAATTTTTACTCGCTTCTTCCCATATGAAATGTCTTTATGCATTATTTCTATTTTAGCTTCAAGATCTTTTTGCGTATAACTTTCAACTTCTGCATTTATTGCCACGTAAGCTTTGTTTTGCTCAATTTTTTCTGTATGGAAATATGGATTTTTTATCTCTGCATATTTTACTAAAGACAAATACACGCCTCTCCAAAGGCCTACCTGGACTATCCTTGGACCCCAATCCCATCCGAATGAATATTGTGCTTTTCTCACATAAGGCCTGCCACTTTCTCCTGACCATTCAAGTTTTACAGAACTTGTTTGTTCCACAGCTTTTATCGTCTTTATAGGTGAATCAAAATGTACCTCTAATATATTTTCCCCATATCTTATAGCATCCTTAACGTTGAATTCATGTGGTATAAACATATTTTGTGTTCTTCCTAAGTGTATGTCATTTAAATAAATATCAGCAAAAGTATCTATTCCCTCAAAAATTAACTTTATTGCGTCAAATTCATCCTTGTTTTTTACATCAAAGTCAAATTCTTTCCTATAAACCCATTCTTTTTCTTCTAATTTATGAAACTTTATTTCATTCATGCGATAATAAGGATCTTCTATTTTCCCTAGTCTTATTAAATCTAGCTGAACACATCCTGGAACTTCTCCTTCATACCATTCACTAGCATTTGCCTCTCTAAAATGCCATGTTCCATTTAAAGAAATTCGCTTTTCCATAATTAAATCACCTTTTTTAAATTTTCTTGCCTTACCATTTTTACTGTAATTTAATTTCTATTTTTAATCAAAGTTTTACACAAGCAACATAATGGTCTTCCTCTACTAATTTAAGTGTAGGTTTAAAGCAACTTGTATCTGCTATAGGGCATCTATCTATATACTTACATAGTCCCTCTTTCCATATAGCCTGCTTTTTGTCCGAATCTTCAATATCAATTCTGTCAGTTTCCCATTTTCTGTCTAATTGTGGTATTGAGTCTAATAGCATCTGTGTATAAGGATGTCTCGGATTAGAAAAGACTTTTTCTATTGAGCCCATCTCTACAACTGACCCTCTATACAAAACCACTATCTTATCGCTTATATAATACGCCTGCGAAAGGTCATGGGTAATAAACATTATAGCAGCTCCTATTTCTTTTAAGCTAAGCAATGCTTCTAAAACATCTACACGAGTTGAAGCATCTAACATACTAGTAATTTCATCTGCTACTAATACCTCTACATCCATCAGTAGCGCCCTTGCTATTAATAATCTTTGAAGCTGTCCTCCACTCAATTGGTGTATATACTTGTTTAACACATCTCCAGCATTCAGTCCCACTTTCTTTAATACATTTTCTACTCTATCATTCCATTCTGATGCAGGCACTTCTTTTTTAAAGGATTGTCTTACTAATTTAAATATTCTATTTACTTTAAATATAGGATTAAAAGAGGAATATGGGTCTTGAAAAATTCCTTGAACTTTTGAGTAAAACTCTTTGTTATTTGATATGCTAAAGATATCCTTGTCCTTAAGTAAAATTTGGCCACCACTTGGTTTTAGCAATTTTAACATCATTTTACCTATTGTAGACTTTCCACTGCCACTTTCACCTACTAAAGCTAAAATTTCTCCCCTGCCTATTTCAAAATTTACTTCATCTACTGCTGTTATTGTGTTTTTACTAAACAAAAACCCTGAATTAAAAACCTTTGTAAGATTCTTTGCTTTGATCATAAATCCTTCACCTTCCAACAAGCCACAAGGCGGCCTTTATTGATTTCTTTAAGTGGTGGCTCTTCTAAACAGTTTTCATCTGCAAATGGACATCTATCTCTAAATCTACATCCTGCTGGAGGATTTATGAGATTGGGAGGATGACCAGGGATACCCTCTAATTTTTCTTTTGTATGACGTATTCCTGCATTAGGCAATGATTTAATCAGAGCTTTTGTATAGGGATGCAAAGGATTCGCTATTATTTCTTCTGTCGGACCAATTTCCGCTACTTTCCCTGCATACATTATAACTATCCTATCCGCTATTTGGTATAAAACTGCTATATCATGGGTAATAAATATTATTGAGTTTACTATCTCCCTATCTCTAAACTCCTTAAACATCAGCGAAACTGCTTTCTGAGAAGATACATCAAGGGCTGATGTGACTTCGTCTGCTATTAAGAGGTCGGGATTTAATAAAGTCGATATTACCAATACTAGCCTCTGCTTCATCCCACCTGAGAGTTCAAAAGGATACATATTAAGAACATCTTTTGAAAGTTTTACCATATTTAAACGCTCATGTAGCCTTTTTTCTATTTCCTCATATTTTATTTTGTGTTGTCCCACTAAGTCCCTTATTATCCCCCCTATTTTGCGGGTGGGATTTAAAGCATCCATAGCATATTGGGGAATAAGAGAAATTTTTTTATAGCGATACCTCCTCATTTCAGTATTATTGTCTATTGGCAATTTTTCTCCGTTAATCTTTACCTCTCCTGATACATATTTCATTGGCGGCTTTAAAAGTATCAATGAATTACCCAGGGTTGACTTACCACAGCCTGATTCCCCTGCTATACCTAATATTTCTTTGTCATTTATTGTAAAAGTTACATCATCTAATGCTTTGGCATCACCATGCAATGTTTTGTAATAAATTCGTAATCTTTCTATTTGTATCAAATTGGTCACTCCTCCCTCAGCCTTGGATTAAATATTTCGTCAAGACCTATATTGAGAAAATATAAGGAACTGACTATCATTGTGATTGCCAACCCTGGAGGAACAAACCACCACCACATTCCTAGTTGGATTGCGTTCCATAATACTGAGTACTGCATCATTAAGCCTAATGAAATTCCCCTTGTTGGTCCCAATCCTATAAAATCCAATCCTACTGCTGCTAATATTGCTCCTGCAAACTGCAATATGAATACCATTACTACATAAGACATCATGTTTGGCGCTATTTCTTCTAAAACTATTTTTAATGGTCTCAATGCTGTTATTTTAGCTAAATTCACAAACTCTCTTGACCTTAAAGAAAGTGTTTGGGCGCGTACAGCCCTTGCTGTCCATGGCCATGCTGTCAAACCTATTATCACGCTTTGTATCCCTATTCCTCTATAGGGTAAATAGGCTGCTATGATTATGAGTAAAGCTAAGGTAGGTATTACTATTAATATGTTCGTCAACATCATTAAAAGGTCGTCTAATAATCCGCCTTTGTATCCTGCTATAAAACCAATTAAAAGCCCTATTATTGTGGCAAGTCCTCCTCCAAATAACCCAATAAAAAATGTCGACCTGAGTCCGTATACAAACTGGGTAAAGACATCTTGCCCAAAGGTTGTTGTCCCTAACCAGTTTTCTCTGCTTGGAGGAAGATTGCTCATACTGACATACTCCAATGGATCTTTATAGTGAGAAATATAAGGTCCAATTATAGCCAATATCAGAAAAAATAGTAATATTGTCAAGCCTATCTTAAATTTCGTGTTTTTAAACGCAAAATATATAAACTCTTTCATACATTTTCTCCTCCAAGTCCTAGTCTAATTCTTGGATCAACAATCATGTATAGTATATCAACTAAGAAATTCGCAAGTAATACCCCTATGATTATAAACAAGAAGACTCCTTGTACCAAAAAATAATCCTGATTTAATATACCTTGCAATAACATATATCCCATTCCTGGATAAGAAAATACTACTTCTGTTGCTATGGACCCTGCTACGATTGTACCTAATTGTAAGGCTAAACCTGTAATCTGTGGAAGTATAGCATTTTTAAAGGCATATCGCCTAATAAGCCCTTCTGATGCTCCTAACGCTTCTAAATATCTTGAATAATTGGCTTCAAGTTCATATATTATCAAATTCCTCATACCTATCGCCCAACCACCAATTTGCACTATAAAGAGAGACAAGAAAGGCAATATCCAATGTCTTAAAAAGTCCACTACAAATTGCCATGACCAATTCGGTCTCATACTAAAACTATAAGCTCCTGCAATAGGGAAAATCCCAAAAACAACTCCTAATGCCCATGCTAATAGTATTCCTAACCACATGTATGGTATAGATGTAATTATATAAAAAATTGGTAACATTCTGGAATCTAAGCTTCTATGTCTCGCTGCTACTGCTCCTATATAGTTCCCTACTATCCAACTTAGTAAAATTGATGGCAATAACACTACTAATGTGTAAGGTATAGCTTGTGCTATAACATCTAGAACCGGTTTAGGATACATATAAATGCTAATTCCTAAATCACCTTTAAACAATGCTATCCAAAAGTTAAGGTATTGTTTCCATAAAGGTAGATCTAAGCCAAAAGCTTTGATTAGATACCCATACATTACTTTTGCTGACTCTGGTAGCCCCGAAAATCTTGAAACTAATACAAGAATGGGGTCCCCAGGCATAAACCTGGGGATTAGCCAGTCAATAGTTACTGCAAAAAAGAAAGTCAAAATGTAAATGTACAACTTCTTTATTAAATACCGTAACATTTATATACCCCCATTTATTATTGCGAAGCTTTCGGTTTTATCTTCATCAACATCATTGTCCCACCTGTTTGCCATCTGCCACCCCAAGTAACTGGATAAGCATATGGGTCATGTTCTGTTGGCCAATTCTCCCATGCTGCATTTGATGCTTGGAACCAGAGACCATTGTACCAAAGTGGTATAGCTGGCATATTCTTTAAGAAAATCTCTTCAAGTTGTGCAGCTGCTTGCTTGGCTTCTGGACTTCCTAGCTTTGTTTGGTTAAATTTTGCTATTAAGTCTTGTAATCCTGGCACATCAAAGCGCCCAAAGTTTCCATTATTCTGAGGACCGTTTTCTTGAACTTTGTTAAATAGCCAATTATACAAAGTCCATGGAGTTGACGTGACTTGGCTGCCAAAGTTATTAAATGATAAATCAAATGTTCCTTTCGTTAAATCCTCATAATATTTACTATAATCTGGAAATTTAGCTTCCGCATCGATTCCTACTGCCTTTAATTGATCTGCAACAATTTTAGCTGCTTCCATCCAATCTGTCCAACCATATGGCACACTAATCTCTAACTTAAATCTTTTTCCATCGGGTGCTGTCCTTACTCCATCACTTCCCAATTTAAATCCTGCTGCATCCAAAATTGATTTCGCTTTTTCTGGATCATAGGTATAGCCATATTTATTAACTACATTTTTATCATAATATTCTTCCCAAGCCTTAGCCGGCACAAATCCTAATGGATTTGCTGGTTCTACTTGATTTTCATATACTTTTTCTGCTATTACCTTAGGATTGATCGCATATGCCATTGCTTTCCTTAATTCAACATTGTTTAATGGAGATTTAGTGGTATTGATAAACATAAACACAGTATTATCTGGAATCATATATGGCGGATTATCATAAAAAGTCGTTATACCGTAGTTAGCTTTCAAAGTCTTTATACCTGGAAGGAAAAAGTTACTTAAATCTAATTCACCTTTCATTAGCATTCCCAATGCAACGTTGTTACTAGGCACAATTAAATAAACTATTCTCTTTGGTGCTGGGGTCATATTCATTGCTTTTATGCCCCACCAGTTGTCATTCCTCTTGTAAACCATACGATCATTGCTATAAGTGTCAAATAAATAGGGTCCTGAACCTATAGCCTTTTCATTTGCACCATTTAACATATCATCTTTTGACTTATCTGCCCATATATGCTTTGGAATAATAGGTATTTGATATAAGTTATATGCCCATTCATGATAGTTTACAGTTGAGAACTTAAATATTACTGTTTTGTTGTCCGGTGTCTCTATAGATTGCAACCATTGCCACATTGGGCTATAATAAATCTCAGAATATTGTTTTGCTATTTCAAAGGTGAATTTTACGTCCTCTGATGTTAAAGGTTTTCCATCTTGCCATATGAGCCCGTCTCTTAAAGTGATTTGATAAGTATTATCAGAGGTCCATTCACCTTTCTCTGCTAACCATGGTATGAATTCGTTTTTAAGCGGGTCATAGTTGAATAGTGTTTCATAAATTAATCCAACTGTACCTGTTACAGCATTCCATGGTGTTAGCGGATTCCAGTTGCTGGGCGGGCTCCATAATCCACCTCCAAAGTATACTGTTTCGTTTCTTTGATATGTTGTCTCCTGTGCAACTTGCTGTGTATTTGCATTTTGCTGGTTCGATTTATCGCTTGTTTCTTGACTCTTTTGTCCACAGCCTGCTAATGCGCCCATTATTAGCATTAACACTAATAATAGACTTAACAGCCTTCTCATCCTAAAAATCCCCCTTTTTGGTTTGTTGTTTCCTTTTATTTTAAAAAATTTTATTTTACTCCTCATATTCCCCCTTTCTTTGAATTTTTTAAAACAAAAGGCCTCTCAGCCTCTTGTTTTAGGCTATCGTAAAATTGGTTTTGTATTAAATTTATAAAAACGTGTTTATTATTTGATGGATTCTTTAATATTCTACATTCTAATATCACGCATATCACTATTTAACACTACAAAAACTATATTCTAATATTTTCAAAAGAAATAAAGTTTTTAATGAACACGTTATTATTCACTTTAAAAATTTTTTACGTAATTTTTTTTACCGAACCACGAACAATTAGATTCGTGTTTAACCTAATATCCTCATATATTTTCTCTGGATTATTTATTCGATATACAAGTTGTTGAATAGCTTTTACGCCTAATTGTTGTTTAGGAACATTTATAGTAGTTAAAGGAGGATAAGAAATTGCTCCCATCTCAATATTATCAAAACCAATTACAGAAACGTCTTCAGGAACTTTTATATTTAATTCAGACAAAGACCTCATAAATGCCAATGCAATTTTATCATTGGCACATATCCAAGCGGTTGGAAAATCAGTATCATTTACATTTATTTTCTTTTTAAAATAATCCATGTCTTCTAAAAAATTTGGCCCTTTTAAATTTATATCAAGCCACACAAATTTTTCGTCGATTTGTATCTTAAATTCTTCCATATACATAATATACGCTTGATAACGTTTTTTAAAACTATATGACCATTCGTTATTACCAATAAATCCTATTTTTTTATGCCCATTTTGAATTAAGTAATTTATTGCATCATAAATCCCTTTTTCATTCGCCGAATTGATATAGTCATTTTTCTTATTGTTACTTAACACGTGTTTACAAATATTCATAAATAAAGGCGTAACGCCTTTATTTCATAGTTAGTGCATATTTATCATTTATTTTTTCTCTTTGCATTTCAATTCTTTTACAGGATTCTCTTTCTACAAGTTTTACAGGAACAACAAATTTAGCTGTAATAGCTATTTCTTCTTCAATAGACTTAATCAAATTTTCTACCGCCAATTCCGCCATTTGCAATAAAGATGCACTCATGGTCGTCAAAGCAGGTTTTAAATAACGAGATATTGTAATATCATCAAATCCGATTATAGAAACATCTTCAGGCACTTTATATCCCATCTCTTCTAAAGCCTGCATAGCTCCTATAGCCATCTGGTCGTTTGAAGCAAAAATCGCTGTGGGCTTTGCCTTTTTAAATAATTTATATGCAGCTTTATAACCACTTTCTTCAACAAAATCGCCTTTTACAACTAAGCTGCTTTTAAAAGGAATACCCGCTTCTTTCAATGCTTTTTTATATCCTTCTAATCTTGCAAATCCAGAAAGTTTTTCCATATCACCTGTTATATGAGCAATTTCCGTATGCCCTAAATTGATTAGATATTTTGTCGCTTCATACGCACCATTTACATTATCCATGTTCACTATAATGCTTTTGTTAAAAGCGTCATCTTCATCTTCCTTAATTTCCTGATCAATTACGGCAGTTTTTAATCCAGCCTCAATTAAATTTTTTATATCTGGATCATCATTTTTTACTCCAATAAAGATTGCCCCGTTTATAGTCTTGTTATAAAAGACTTCTCTTACTTTCTTGTAATCTCTTGTTTTGTAAACAGTTATCACAAGCACGTTATAGCCTAATTGATTCGCAAAATCAATAACCGCCGTCGTAAAAGGCCCAAAGTAAACATTATCATACACCTTATGAATATCACTATTTTTCTTTAAATCAACTATCACCAATCCAATAGTTTTTGAACTTTTTCCTCTAAGCATCCTTGCTGAAGCATGAGGAACATAATTATATTCCCTGATAACTTTTAAGACCTTTTCTTTAGTCTCAGGCGGAACATTCGGATAATTATTTATTACTCTTGAAACTGTACTACGTGAAACACCTGCAATCCTTGCAATATCCTTGCTATTCATGCACCTTACTCCTTATTAAGAGATAATTATAAATTCGTGTTTCTCTAATTATAATACAAATTTCCTTATATTTCAACAAAAGAAGCCCTCACCTGCTACAAAAAATTATTTTATTCTGTTCTCTATTTTTCAAGTCATATCTCGGTATTACGCCTGTACTTTTTTTAAATCTTACCATGCAAAGAAGTGCCATATTTTTTAACACTATATTATGCTATTATTTTTAAAAGCAATATGTTATTACGAATCTTTATAACACAATCTTATAAACACGTGTTTACGGAATTATTATATAATATAACATTTACAAAAGTCAATATGACTTTTGATTTTCTTTTTGTTTTCAAATTATCAGACATCTTACAACAGCCTGAAGGTCGAGCTTTAGTTTTGTCGCTTTGGAACATCGGAGCGACGATGCAAAATATCTCCTTTGAAAATTTTTTAACTTTGTCAACAAACTGAGGGATAGTACATACTATCCCCTTGAATACTCAAAAACTTCAGTATATTCACTCATAAAAATGTCAATAGGTAAAACCCAATATCCGTCATTATAGTCAATATCAATACCTGTAATTTTATAATATCCTCTCCAAGGAGCCAATGAACAATACCAAACTTTTGAGTTGCTTTTATGAGCACTCCAATAATATCTCTCTCCTATATGTTTTGCTATTTCATCGACAACTGCAATTCTTTGTTGTAAAGTGGTATTGGGCACATAAAGTCCCCATGCTTCTCCAAAGTTTTCATGATAAAATCGAATAGACTCGTATATTACTCCTTTATTTGGTTCTGCAGTGAGTAAGCATTCATCATCAACGCTCCCATGATATCTTCTGCTATCGAATATAGCAGCATGTCTAATAGCACCTTGTATGTGAAATCCCGGGCTTGTGGCTAAAACAATATCGCCTATAGTAAAATTTTCAAAAGAGATATTGTTGCGATAGACTTCTTTTTTTCTTTTGGAAGAAATGTTTATCCCAAATACTTCTTCATAATATACGTTTTTTAACAGTTCATAAAGGCTGATTTTATATCTTTTCTCTTCAAACTTTTCCTCATAGGGTTTTGATATCATTATGTGGTCTCCAATTTTCAAAAATCTATTATAAAAAGTTTTTTTGGGTATTGTGTTTTTCCTTTTAATTGCCTCTTTTTGATAGAATTCTATAATGTCAATTCCTTTATATTTTTTTGTTCTATTTTCCTCCCACATATATGCATCATCTCCATGATACATATATGTGGTTAATCCCTTTTATTTGTGCATGTCTTACTTTAATGATTTGTTATATCAAAAATCATTTTCACTGCATACAACAAAGTGACAGAAATCAATATAGGCCTTATAAGCCGAGCTCCATTTTTTATAGCCAGCTTTGTCCCCAATCTTGCCCCCAGTATCATTGCTAACGCCATGGGAATTGCAATAGAATACAATATCTTACCATGTAACGCAAACATAATTAGTGAAGTTATATTGCTTACAAAATTCAGTATTTTCCCATTTCCTGCACTTATTTTAAAATCATAATTCAAAAGTGTTAAGAATAAAAAAATGTAAAATGAACCTGTTCCCGGTCCAAAAAAGCCATCATAAAAGCCAAGAATTATAGAAATTATAAGGCCTATTGCAATAGTCTTTTTATTAACGCCTTCAAATTTGTTTTCATTGCCTATATTTTTAACAAACAAGGTATATATTGCAACAAACATCATTAGAATAATTATAATTATCCTTAATTGCGAGCTATCTAACAAAAGTACAGTTTTGACTCCAAGAATTGCACCTAATAAAGTCCCAAATACCAAGTATTTTAACAAATCTCCATCATACACTCTATACTTTATAAAAGTTAAAGAACTAGTAAAAGAAGCACAAGAAGCAGCAAATTTGTTAGTTCCAAGCGCAAAAGCTGGAGGTACTCCAAGTACTAAAAGCCCTGGAAGGCTTATTATACCGCCTCCACCCGCTATAGAATCAATAAAAGCAGCTGCAAATCCTATACCGCAAAGTGCTACAATATATTCAATTGACAACGTTACCACCTCAAGGTAAATAAAATACTCCTCAATTTATAATAGCATCTCTTTTACATTTTGTCACTTATCTTTTAAAAGTCCTGCTAAAATCGCTGCAGGACTCAGGCTGTAGACAAGTTTTTTAATAAGCTTCCTCTTTTTTGCGCAAAGTGCATTTCGAAGTATCTTAGTGTGTCCCCTCTGCTCAAAGCAAGCCTTAGGCATACTTAGATACTTAAAATGCACTTAAGGATATAAGCAGGAGACTTTTAATACAATAAAAAGTTAGTCTTCAATCTGCATAGGTCTTTGCTATATTTAATAAAAACTCTTTTATTTGCTCATATTTTTCCATTTTAAATACTGCTTCCCTGAGTTTAGCGCTGCCATATAATCCCTTTAAATACCAAGCAATATGTTTTCTCATTTCAAGAATACCTGTACGTTCACCTTTGTATTCTATCATCATTTCCAAATGCCTGATAATCACTTCTATTTTTTCTTGTATTGTCGGCTCGGGAAGTAATTCTCCGGTATTTAAAAAATGTACAGTTCTTTTAAATATCCAGGGATTACCCTGCGCCCCTCGTCCTATTAAAATTGCATCGCATCCCGTTTCCTCCAACATTCTTTTTGCATCTTCTGGTGTAAATATATCGCCATTACCTATAACAGGTATTTTTACACTTTCTTTGACTTTTTTTATTATACTCCAGTCAGCTTTTCCAGAATAAAATTGTTCTCTCGTCCTTCCATGTACTGCTACTGCTTTAACGCCAACCTTTTCAGCAATTTGTGCTATCTCTACTGCATTTACATGATTATCATCCCACCCTTTTCTTATTTTAACTGTCACAGGTTTATTTGATGCTTTCACAACAGATTCCATTACTTTTTCTGCTAATTCTGGTTTCAGCATAAGTGCCGCTCCATCACCATTTTTAACTATTTTAGGGGTAGGACATCCCATGTTTATATCGAGAATTAAAGCTTTGCTATCATTTAGCCTTCTTGCTATCTCCCCCATAATATCTGGATCAGAACCAAATATTTGAAGAGCCACCTTCTCTTCCTCATCAATATCTGTCAACACTTTTGTATTTTCACTGCCATAATAAAGGCCTTTGGCACTAACCATTTCTGTGTATGCAAGGCCACAACCCATTTCTTGGCAAATCACTCTAAAAGGCTTATCTGTAACCCCTGCCATAGGAGATAAAAATACGTTATTTTTTAAAACTACATCGCCTATTTTCAAACTTATTTCATCCCTTTCGCTGTAAATCTCCTGTATATAATCCACTTACCTATATATTTTATCACATATTTTCTTCTCTCCAACAGTTTTTGCAAAAGAGAAAAGCTGCGGTTTCCCACAGCTTTTCTCTTCTTTAGCTCCTATTTTGTATATTTTGCGTATACATATCCAAATCCGCCATTATACTGTATCTGATACCATCCATTATATTCTCCAACTACTTTTAGTTCTGTACCATATGGTACTGCTCCTATCTTCTTTGCATTTATAGAATTCCCTACTCTTACATTTAATCCGCTCTTAGCAGTGACTTTTACAGCTTTCAAAACAGTTACCTTTGACGGATTTGGCGTTGCAGCAACGTATTTGCCGTAAATGTATCCTGTTTTGCCATTGTAGTCAATCTTGTACCAGCCGTTGACTTCTTCAAGCAATGTCACAACTTTTCCGGCAGGAAGTACTCCTATAATTTTGCTTGAAGTACTTGCGCCTGCCCTCACATTAAGCGCTGATGCAGTTACAATGCCATAGTTGTATACAGGTTGTGGTGCAGGTTGTGGTTGCGGAGTTGGAGCAGGCGTTGGTTGTGGTGCTGGTGTCGGTTGTGGAGTTGGAGCAGGCGTTGGTTGTGGTGCAGGTTGTGGTTGCGGAGTTGGAGCAGGTGTTGGCTGTGTTACTGGTGATGGTGTTTCTTCTGCCACAGGAGTTGTTGATACATACCAGTAATTTTCAACAGTTGGTGTAATTGTACCATGCTCTTGAATATATCTAATCATCAAATTCCTTACCTGTCCGTCATCGCCATAAGCTTTTGCAGAATCAAATACAATTTCTGGATTTGTTATTCCAGCAGCTTGCATGAATCCGCCACCACCATTGAATCTATAGTTGTTTATTGCTACTGTGAATACATCGTCATCTTTTACAAGTTTGCCATTGACTTTGAGATTCTTAATTCTATGTCCTGCTGGTTGTGTTAAATCTATTACATAGCTTGCACCGTACAATTGGTCAAGATTGTAATCAGGTATATTCAAAGTAGGATCTTTTGTTATAGGATCATTTGGCGAGGAAACTTGTTTGTAATATCTTGCTGACCATTCCATCCAGTCCTTTAACTGTTTCCCAGTCATCTTTATTCCATACAAATAGTTTTCATATACATATACACCCATGATGTCTTGAATTGTTATATCGCCTTTCAATATCTTCGCTGAGCTGCTAAGTGGTGCAGCAATTGACAGATCAGTTTTTGCATAATATTTTTGAACTTTATTGATAAGGTCCATTATAGCTGTCTCTTTTACTGTCTGTTCAGTACCTAAGAAGTCACCTGTTGCAACACCGATTTTTGTTCCTATATATTTAAGTGTTGCATCTTGATATGGTTGTGCAAGGTTTAAAATATCTGAATCTGCTTGTACAGAATCATCCATTTTTATAGTTGCACTCCATTTGCTATCTATTTCCCATTTTCCATCAGCATTTTTGCTTATATTAAAGTTTATCTGTGATACATATTGTCCCCATCTACCAGGTTCTGTCACTATCACTGTTTCGCCTGCTGGGTTTTTATACGTATGCTGTGATATAATAGCATGTGTATGTCCTGCAACTATTGCATCAATGCCATTTACTTGCGTTGCTACAGCAATAACTTGATTTTCTGGTATTATATCTGTTGGTGACTCTTCACCAGAATGAATTGTAGCAACTATTATATCTGCTCCTGCTTCTCTTAACTTGGGTACCCACTTATTTGCTTCCTCTACAAGGTCATTGAAGTGTAATCCTGCATAGTGGTCTTTATCTTCCCATGATGGTATAGTTTTAGTCGTAAGGCCTAATATACCCACTTTTACAGGTCCTTGTGGCGTATCAAATGTCTTAATATAGTAAGGGTCAACAAAGTTTGTTCCGTCATCTTTGTAAGTATTTGCTGAAAGCACATGTATGCCTTCATTTCTCATATCATTTATAACCCTATTCAAAACGTCAAGCCCATAATTGTATTCATGGTTGCCCAATGTCCAGGTATCGTATTTCATTGCTCCCATTACTTTTGCTAATGGATACTCTGTAGTGGTATCTATCTTGTCATAATAGTAAGAAAGTGGTGTTCCTTGTATTGTGTCTCCATTGTCTACTAATACCACATAAGGATATTGCGCTCTTACCTGTTTTACATAAGTAGATACCTTTGCAAGACCTTGATTTGCTGGTTTTGCAGTATTGTAGTCCCATGGGAATATATTGCCATGTATATCTGACGTAGCAAGTACTGCTATTGTCGCATCACTCATTTTAGCCGGTGCAATTCTATTATCTATTTTTGAAGTAACTGTCTTTTGGGCTTTAACTGCATCTATGAATGCATCTCTTACAAGCTTATATGTGTCAACATAAGTTTTTACAATATCAGGGTCTGTAAATCCTGTAAAGCCATCTCCGCCAGTGCCCATAAAGTTGTTTGTCGCAACAAGATAAGTTTTATCCATGAGTATTGGCGTTCCGTCGGACTTTCTCATGTCAAATACTCTATTCATGGTGGGTTTACTTGGATCATATTTAAAGGAAAGTCCTGCAACTTGTATGCCTTTTCCTCCATCTTGAACAGCCTGTTCAAGGATAGTTTTTACTTGCGCCCCTGTCATTTTCATTGTAACTATTGTGTTGTCAAAAGGCATCAGCTGATACATCATTCCAACAGTTATATCGCCTTTTGGAATATCTATCCTAAGCCCACCATTATTGGCAAATCCAAAATCTGCTCCAACTGCATCCTTTGTCACTTGTGCTGCCCAATTGCCTAAGAGAGAGTCTCCATAAGGTTGCGCACTTTGAGTCCTTGTCAAGTCAATTGCAGCTTGACCTATCACTTCGTTAAATATTGGTCCTACATCTTGAACAGCTTTATCAACAATGGCTTGTACTTCAGGATCCACTACAGGATTTTGTGTAGAATACAAACCTGTAATATCAATGTATTGCATATCGCCTGTTGTAACTGTGCCATCATCATTTAATGTTATCTTTAAATCGATGAATCCTCTGCCATAATAGTAAGCAACCCCTACAGGAATTCCATTTACTCTTGTAGTGACAATTGAATGTGTATGTCCACCAAATATCGCATCTACACCTTGAACTTGCTTTGCAAAGTCTATAAGATTGCCTGTTACATTACCTGACTTATCTTGATATGCGCCCATATGTGCCAGTACAACAACTATTTGCGCACCTTGTTGTCTTAACTGCTGTGCTAAGTCATTTACAATTGGAACAGGATCTTTAAAATCAACATTTTGTATATATGCAGGCATTATTATATTTGGAAATTCTTTATTGTCTACGATGCCAATTATGCCGATTTTTACTCCATCTTTTTCAATCATTACATAGGGTTTTACATAATTCACCAATTGCCCCGTTGTTTTATCATACACATTTGCTGCAAGAACAGGAATTGTAGAATTTTTCAATGTAGCATTTTGCGTATCAATTACCGAATCAATTCCCCAATCATATTCATGGTTTCCAAGAGTCATTGCATCAAAACCAATATTTTTCATCATTTCAATGACTGGTTGTCCTTTTAAGACGTTGGAAAGCGGCGTTCCCTGGAACATATCTCCGCCAGATAAAATTACAGTTCTGTCAGGATTTTGAGCTTTTATGTCTTTAATTTGTTTTGCCAAAACACCTGCTATTTGCTGCTTATAAATTGTTCCATCACTTAATTTACCGTCATTTTGTAAATAACCGTGAAAATCGGTGACTTCTATAAAGTCAAATGTTTTTGACGTTGCAGCAAAGGCTATCTGCGGTACCGCAGAGAAAAACATGCTAAATACCATTATTGCTGCAACAAATATTGCAAGTATCCTTGGCCTTGACCTAAACATTTACATCCTCCTTTTACTAGTATTTTTGTTCTTAGAAAACAAATAGATTTTCAACAACCACCTCCATAAAAATTACAGGAAAAATTTTAGACTTTTTAAGTATACCAGCGGAGTGTTAAATATAAGTTAAACTATTATTAATTTTGTGTAAAGTACATCATACATCAGATGTCAGACAAGTCTTAATATAATTATATAAAAGACTTTTTTGACCTTCAACAGCGATTTAGGGCAATATCACATGTTTATTCCCAATTTTACTCCCATTTGCTCTTTATTTTATACGTTTACTTAGTATTGTAAACATTTTTAAATTTATAACGATAGCTTTCATTACAAAAGAAAAAAGTGAAAAAGACGATATAGAATCCAATCTATATCATCTTTTCCTAAAAGTTTCTTTTAATTCTTTATACTTCTTTACAATTTCATGTAATAAATCACTATTTTCTTCTAAACCTGTAATTTTGCTTATTGTTTTTTCTAAGCCGAAATTTTTAATGTCATCTTGAATTTTACAAGCTTGAGGGTCTTCCTTATAATCAAACAAAAACCCTGCAGCTATACCATATAGTATAAATTCAGGCGTAATTCCAATTTCATAACAAAGTTTGGCAGGCATCATTAACCGGTCATTTCCAGACAATTTCCTTGTAGGCTCTCTTCCCACTCTTACAACTTCGTCTTTTAAATAGGAGTTTTTGAACCTTTTTATTACTTTATTTGAATATTCTCTTAAATTATCAATTTTTATATTATGTTTCTTAGAAAGCGCGCTAGAAGCTTCCTCTTGCATTTTATAGACTATATTTCTTATAAAACCATCTTCAATCGCTTCATGTATATATTTATACCCTTTTAAATATCCTAAATATGCAGTGGTAGCATGGGCTCCATTTAATAAAAATAATTTTCTCTCTATATAAGGTTCAAGGTCAGCGACAAGTTCCACCCCTTTGATATTTAAATCCCCAATAATTGCTTTTTTGTCAATATCCCATTCATAAAAATCTTCAACTGCTACATCTATTGGCAGTTCTTTCTTTATATCTACATTCGGTACTATCCTGTCCACAGCCGTATTAGGAAAACCAATTTTTTGATTTACGTACTCAATAAAATCTTTATCCTCTTTTTCCAATATACTATTTTTTAGTATATTTGTTGCAAACAGTGCATTTTCGCATGCCATTATATTCAAAGGTTTATCAATGTTAGCTTTTCTTATCTTTAAATAATTTCTTAATTTTTCCCCTATGCTCTTAAGATTATTAGCTCCTACTGAAGTCGTAATTATATCTGCATCTACAATAGCCTTGGATAGATTTTCTTCATCTTCGATATGAATAGCTTTTATGTTTTTTACTTCTTCCTTTTCCACATTATCTTTTAAAATAATCACATTATATCTTTTATAATTATTTATGCTTTCTACTAATTCTTTTGATATATCAACAAAAGTTATTTCATATCCAGACTTATACAACAAATATCCTATAAATCCTCTGCCTATATTCCCTGCTCCAAAATGAACCGCTTTTAACATATTATTCATCACCTTTTTGAAGTATTTCTATTATTTCTTGTTTTGTCCTTGCCTTTTTCAATTTCTCGACATTTTCTTCATACTGGCAGGTAAGAGCTATTTTTGATAATATCTCTAAATGTTCATCTCCCTTGCCTGCAATTCCTATGACAATATAGGCAATATTTCCATCTCCAAAATCTACTCCTTTAGGATATTGCGCTATAACTATTCCAGATTTTTTTATATATTTTACATACTCAGAAACACCGTGAGGAATAGCAATACCATTACCTATATAAGTTGTTACATCTTCTTCTCTTTTTTTCATACCTTCTATATATTCTTTTTCGACATAGCCATTTTTAAAAAGCAAATTCCCTACTCTTTCAATAGCTTGTATTTTAGATTCTGATGGTACATTTAATACGATATTATTTTCGTTTAGTATTTCTTTATTCATCTTCCAAAGCCTCCTGTGTATCATTTAGTATTGTAACTAAGCTATTTCTAATATCTTTGATATCGCCAAGCCTCAATATTTCATTAAAAGCTTTATCCTCAATCAACGAAATACTTATTTTACCTAACATCTCTAATATTTCACTGCTTTCTGCTTTCCTTGCTAACATCACAAGAAAAGTGTCTACTTCTTCATAAGAAAAACCAGCACTTTTCATCTTTAATGGAGTTTTTAGTTTATAGACGCCGACAAAAGGCATTACTATTTTGTCACTTCTTGTATGAATTAAAGCAATGTGGGTGTTTGGTATGACAACATTGCCCATGGCTTCCCTTTTAAAGATTAGCTCTTCTATTTCTTTTGCATCTTCAGTAAGCATTAAATCATATAAATCTTTTGCTATGAATTTTATTAAATCTGCAATAGTTTTTGCTTCCACGTATTTTAATTGCAAATTTCGAAGTATTTCATCTGCTATTTCAAAATTTCGTCTTCTCTCCACCGTCGGCAAATTCCCTGTCAATTCTCTTTCTTTCTTGACTACATATTTCTCTATAAACTCTTCTACCTTTTTAATATCTTCTTCTGGCAAAAAAGGCGATACTACAATTACATTATCTTTTAAATCTTCAAGCTTTACTGTAGAAATTATTAGGTCATAGTCATCACTCTTTTTCTTATACTCCCATATTGCCCCAATGTCAATAGCATCAATTTCTCTAAAAAGAGTTTTTAATTTAGCTGATAATATTCTCGCCGTGCCAATCCCATTCGGACATATAACAAAAACTCTCAATTTTTTTGATAAAGCTTGCTGTCTTTCAATTGCAGCTCCAATATGCATTGTAATATATCCAATCTCTTCTTCAGGTATCATGAGATTATATTTAGAAAAAATTAACTTGCAAGCTTTATTTACTGCTTTAAACAAATCACCATAGTAATTTTTAATTTCTTCTACTAATGGATTGGTAGTCTGAAGTCCCATTGTCAATCTATAAAGGGCAGGTTCAAAATGCTGTGACAGTCCTACAATAAGTTGTTCGTCGCAATTTATCTTTATATTTAAAAGCCGAGAAACTTCTTCCACAACCTCTTTTGATAAATCTTGTAAAGAAATGCCAAGTTCTTCAAATCTATTTTGTTTATAGACGTATTTTTTGGGACTTAAATGAAGAGCCAAATATGCTAATTCAGCATCTGGCAAATATACTTCATTTTCTTTCAATATTTTCTCTACATCTTTCATGAAAATAAATTCATTAGAAAGTAAAATGTCCTTTACAAATTCATCGTTAAGCTGTATTGGCTTGTCTATTTTTGTTCTGTAAATAGAAACAAGTAAATGTACAAACATCCCAAAGTAATTTAAGTCGGATAAGTGACCATGTATAACATTCTTAATTTGTTGTGCAATTCTTTTCACTAATTGAACTAACTCATTGTCAAAAACTGTACTAAAAAATGTGTATACATAATTGTCTTTTTCATCATTATAGACAAAAGCTAAAAGTTCTTCTATGGGTTTATAGTTATAAAACAGCTCCACAATTGCATTTCTTTTATCTAATTCACTTCCTTCTACTTTAATCCCATAACCTCTTCTTCTGATAAGAGATAAATTTCTCATTTTCAGCCATTCTTCTATTTTGTCTAGATAGAGACTTATAGTTCCTTCTACAACATTAAATTGATAACTAAAATAAGCAGCTTTTATGGGTTCTTCTGAAAGCAACAATTGTATTGTCATCAATATTTGCCTTTGCTCTGGAGTTAAAAGCCATTGGAGAGGAATGGCGCCTAAAGAAGCATGGATTTTATCTAACGCTTCTTCCTCTCCTTTTAAAATGATTTGTCCATTGTCCTCTACAATAACAGCTTTATATTTTTTTAAATTATTGTTTATAGAGGCTATTTCTCTCATAATAGTTCTTCCACTTACATCCATAAGCTTGGAAAGGTCCTCTATATTAGAAGGACCTTTCTCTATCAAAGTTTTTAATATAAATTTTTGTCTTACAGTTAGATCTTCCATACCCTTCACCATAAATTTTTATTGATTCTAGTGTAGAAACTCAATTTTAGAATCTGTTTTTCTATACTTTAGCAATTTTATTTAGGTAAATTGTGGCAATTTGCGCCTAGGATAACAAAAATTCAATGTAAAGCCTCCCGAGAAAAGCA
>Ga0207430_10111_pt1 | contig 38075 bp, 37 predicted proteins | sample YelNatsi3bottle8_FD_187544 | JGI IMG/M metagenome (GOLD analysis project Ga0207430, IMG submission 187544) | Hot spring thermophilic microbial communities from Obsidian Pool, Yellowstone National Park, USA - site 3 bottle 8 (SPAdes) (version 2) | ecosystem: Environmental > Aquatic > Thermal...
AATATACCAAGTATACTAAATATACTACAATTATTCAATATATATTAATATTTACTTATGTATAAAAATAATAGATAGAGCATACACAAAATACTGTGTAGCCTATCTATTATCATAGTTTAGTTAACTTTGCGCCTGATTTTTATTTTTTAATAGGATTCACAACGGAAAGCACACTATTCTCTTCTCTCAGATGATTTTGAAATCTTTCTCTAACATCTTCAAAGCTTATACTATAAAGCAGATCTAAATAATCCAGTAAATTTATTTCCTTCATATAAAAGTTTATAAAACTGTAAGCTATACTATCGACCGAATTAAATGTTCTTAAAAATTTTCCTATGTATTTTTTCTTTATTCTCTCAAAATCTTCTTCCTTTAAAAATTGTAGATTATTTATTGCATTTAAAATGATATCTCTCACTTTAAAAGGATCTTTAGATTGACCTCCTATTATAGAATAACCGTAATCTATCTCTCCACCGTAATCAAAGCTAAAAGTGCTGTCAATAAGCCCTTCATTGTAAAGCCTCTCATACAAGTCAGAACTTCTGCCTAATGCCATTTCCAAACCTATTTGTATCTCTAAATTTTTCTTTAATAATTTCTTTCCCCCAAAACCCACATCTGTATCTTTAAAACCTAGATTAAAAAGAGGAATGGATACTTGCATATCTTGTACAACTTCTTTTTTATAAACGCTTGAAGGCTCTTTAGGATATATCCTTTCTATTTCTCCCTGTTTTTTATCCTGTCTCACATTTTCTTTTATAACGTCAAGAGTTTTATCTATATCAATATCTCCTACAGCAAACAATACCATATTTTCAGGATGATAAAATGTGTAATAACATTTATACAAGATTTCTTTATTTATTTGCGAAATTGATTCAATCGTACCAGCTATGTCTTTTCTAACTGGATGTACATGATAAAGAGCCTCTAATGCGTTAAAATAAACTCTCCAATTGGGGTCATCTTGATACATCCTTATTTCTTGAGCTATTATTCCCTTTTCTTTTTCCACATTTTCATCTGTAAAATAAGGATTTTGTACAAACTTCACTAAAAGTTTTAGATTTTCATAGAAGTTTTCAGTACTCGCAAATAAATAAGCAGTTGTAGTAAAATTTGTATAAGCGTTAGCTGAAGCCCCTAATTTTGAAAACTGCTCAAAAATACTACCTTCTTCCTCTTCGAACATTTTGTGTTCCAAAAAATGTGCAACCCCATCAGGTACCTCCGTTACATTAGTATCCCCTGGAGCGATAAACTTACTGTCATTAGAACCAAAATGGGTAGCAAATATTGCAAACTGCTTTGTATAACCTCTTTTCGGCATTATATACACTTTCAGGCCATTATCCAATTCTTGTAAAAGTATTTTTTCGTCTATTCTCTCATTGTACAACTGCTGCATAATTATTCCTCCTTTTTGCCGGTCATAAAATACACCGTATCTAATTTAACCTTTTTAGCAACTTCCACTACGTCCTCTTTTGTCACCTTTTCTACTTTTTTAATAAATTCTTCTATATTTAAATCTGCTCCTGCAATTTTTTGTGACAAATAGTAGTCAGATTTAGAAGTAGCATTGTCTTTCATTGCATTCAAAGAGGTCTTTAAGGCTTTTATTGTGGAATCTAATTCATAATCTGAGATATTACCTTCTTCAATTTCTTTTAACTGTTTAAGTATTATATCAAGAGCTTTGTTGTAATTTTCTATCTCTATGCCGCAACTTACCACCATTAAACCTTTAAATCTCTCAAGCCTTGAATAAGCATAATAAGCAAGACTTGCCTTTTCCCTCACATTCATAAAAAGTTTAGAAAAAGGTCCTCCTCCTAATACACCACTGTATACCAAAAGAGGAAAATATTCCTCACTGTTAGCCGGCACATTAGTTCTAAAGCCAAGAGTAAGCTTCCCCTGGGTTACTTCTAAATTTTCTGTCACATATTTTACTTCCTTTACTTCTTTATATATATTTGGGGAAGGAATATTTAATATTTGTCCTCTTTGAAAAGCAAAATATTTTCTAAAAACCTCTTCTACATATTTAGGGTCTACGTTTCCCACTACATATATATCCATCGGCAAAGTATTAATACAATTTTGATAATAGTGGTAAAGATTTTTTTCATCAATAACCTCTAAGTCCTCACTCTTGCCTAATTCGAATATAGCAAAAGGCTCCCCTTTACACATCTCTTCATAACAACGGTCTACCGCATATTTGGTTTTGTCATTTATTCTTGAATCTATTAAATTTTTGTGAATCTCTTTTTCTTGAAGTACATAATCTTTATTAAAAGCATTTCCTTCTGTAAGAGGGTTGAAAACTAACTCTTTTAAAAATTTTACTCCCTCTTCTAAAATATTCTCTTTTATGTACTCCTCTTGAGGTAATTCCAATCTATATTGTTGAAGGTGCCTTTCTCCTTTTTTATACACAGAAACAGCCATAGTAGTGCCGTATAAGTTTTCTAAAAACTTCACCATTTCTTTATAGGTTTTAATACTAGAAGTACCCCTTTTTAAAACAGCAGGCAGCAAAGCGTATTTTGTAGCCTCTTTTCCTAATTGATTGTGGATATAAAGATTAATTGTCACTGTTTTAAATTTGTCTGTAGTATCTATGTACAAATTTATTCCGTTGTTTAATTGTTTCTCAATTAATTCCATGGAATCAACTCCTTCTAAAATAATCCAATTATTTTTTGATTATATGATAATTGTATCACAAAGTCAATAATACATAAACCCGGGGAAAAACCCCAGGTTTTTTACATGCCAGGCGTTATGCGCTTAATAATTTCTGATATCTGTTTTGCAAATTCAGAAACTGGTCTTCCCTCTGAAATACCCTTAGCAATATTATCTATTCTCTTGTACAAATCTGGGTCAGCAGTTATATAAACTCTTTTTATAGACTTATCTGTGTCTTTTACTGTTTTTTCTATTTTCTTTTTCACATCAGTTTCATGAGCGCCTTGTACCCTTGCCTTCATATCCACACCTACAATAGCATTTGTCCCTGAAATTACCACTGTAGCCTTGTTTACTTCTGGTATTTTGGCAACATTTGAAGCTATCTTAGAAGCCCTTACACTCTCAGGTGTCGGTTTTCTTACAGCAGTTGGAGCAGGTGTAGGTGTTGTCGGTGCAGGTGCAGTATATCCTGGGGCTGTCTTAGAAGGCGCAGGAGTAGTCCTTGTAGGGGCTGGTGTATAACGGGCAGGAGTAGGCTTTTTAGTCGCAGTTTTGCATCCTGCCATTGAAACCATTATCATTATCCCAATAAGCATTATTGTAATTATACTTTTTATTTTTTTCAAAGCTATGCACCTCCTCAAAATATATTTTTGCACTTTTATTAAAAAGTATTATGCTAAATTATGGAATTTTTATGAAAAACATTTGAAAAAATTTTGTGAGTAATATATAATGCATATGTAAAACTATTGGAGGGAAGATGAAATGGAAATAGGAATTGTTGGACTACCTAACGTCGGTAAAAGCACTTTGTTTAACGCAATTACAAAAGCAGGTGCAGAATGTGCAAATTACCCCTTTTGCACTATTGAGCCAAATGTCGGAATTGTATCTGTGCCTGATGAAAGGTTAGATTTTTTGTCAAAAATTGAAAATCCCCAAAAAATCATACCTGCAACTATAAAATTTGTTGACATAGCAGGACTTGTAAAAGGGGCAAGTAAAGGAGAGGGTTTAGGAAATAAATTTCTTTCTCATATTAGGGAAGTTGATGCTATATTAAACGTGGTAAGATGCTTTGAAGATAGCAACATTGTCCATGTAGAAGGAAGTATTGATCCTATAAGAGATGTTGAAATAATAACTTTAGAGCTTATACTTGCTGACATGGAAGTTATTGAAAGGCGTCTTCAAAAAACATCAAAACTTGCGCGAAATGATAAAAAAGCAGCCTTTGAAGTGGAAGTACTTGAAAAAATAAAAAAAGGATTAGATGAAGGGAAACCTGTAAGGGCTCTTCAATTTACTGAAGAAGAAAAAAGTTTTGTAAGTCAACTTATGTTGCTTACCTATAAACCTGTTATGTATGTAGCAAATATATCAGAAGAAGACTTAATTTCAGGAGAAGAAAATCAATATGTAAAGCAACTAAAAGAATATGCTGAAAATGAGAATTCCCAAGTTTTAGTTATAAGTGCAAAAATTGAAGAAGAATTAGCTTCTTTAAGTGATGAAGAAAGAAATGAACTTTTGAGAGAATACGGCCTTGCCGAACCTGGCCTTAACAACATAATAAGGCATGGTTACTCTCTCCTTGGACTTATAACCTTTTTCACCGCTGGACCAAAAGAAGTCCACGCTTGGACAATAAAAAAAGGCACAAAAGCACCTCAAGCAGCAGGAAAAATTCATTCAGATTTTGAAAAAGGATTTATAAGGGCAGAAGTGATCTCGTATGAAGATTTAGTAAAAGCTGGTTCACAGGCAGCAGCAAGAGAAATGGGACTTATGAGACTGGAAGGAAAAGATTATGTGATGCAGGATGGGGATATAGTAGTCTTCAGATTTAACGTATAAAAATCGCCATAAAAGGCGATTTTTATACGTTACTCCAGACTTATTTCTACATGTTCCCCATCTTCTTCATCATATACATCTATTATTTTCCCTGTTTCTCCTTTTTCTAGCGCCTCAAGAATTTCTTCTAAATTTATACCTGCATTTGTAACTTCAGAAGGAATAAATTTTCCTCCTATTTTCATTCCCAAGTTGACAAGACTATATGGTATTGCAAGATTCACCTTTAATCTATTGTTAACTATGTCATAAACCTTTATCTTCATCCATTTGAATTTATTTTTTTGACTTGTTTTGGAACTTATTTCTTCTCCCCCATTATCATCGATAGCTTTCAATAGCTCAGCCGCTTCTTCAGCTGTTATTTTGCCCTCTTCTAACATCTTTAAAATTCTCATTTTTTCTTCTTCCATAAAAATACCCCCTCACTCTAAATGAACATTCCCATTGACAGTACGAGCTACTATATTTATTTTATTATAAGCCTTTTCATAGTCTTGAGTTTTCCCTTTAAGATGAGTAGCTCCTCTTACCTCATAAAACATACTTGGCAATTTCACTTGACACTTGCCATTTACTGTGCTCAAATCAAAAGAAACGCCAACCTTTTCATCAGCAATCTCCATTTCGATACTGCCATTAGTAGTACTTGCCTTTAGGGAAGAATTGCTTGAATTGACTTTAAAATCCTCTACAATTATTTTACCATTTATTGTGTTTAAATCTGCATCGTTGAAAGTACTGTCCTCTACAGCTATACTGCCATTAGAAGTGCGACAAACAACCCTTTCACAAGTAGCATCATCCACCTCTATCTTCGCATTTGTAGTGTGGTTCTCTATTTGATAAGACTTTATCTCTTCTAAGTAAATGCTTCCATTGGTAGTGTAAGCCTGCAGACTTTCTCCTTCAATACATTCTATGGAAATTCTGCCATTTGTAGTAGAAAGTGTTATATTTTTATATTTAACCTTAGGAAGATACATTTTAACACTCAAAGCCTTTATCTTTGGAGTCTTCTTTACTTCTAATATTCCATTTTGGCAATTGTATATAATTTCTTCTTCTCCATTTCTGGGAACTACATATCTTGTGGTAATAGAAGCATACTCTTCTTCCCACGTTTCAATATAAATTTCTCCATTTCTCCCTTCTATTCTTATATTAGTATTTTCCGCTACACTATCGCATCGAAATTCTTTTTCAATTGTCTTTCCTAAAGATATTCCTAAAAAAGTATCCAGCAGCCGGTCAACTGTCCTCTCAAAAGTAGAAATTTCTCTTTCTTTCTCTCTTACTGTAGAGATTGCCTTATCAATTTTCTCTTCTATTTTAAAAGGAATTTCTTCTAGCTTTGAAAAACTTTCCTCTTTTTTATTTGCCTTCTCTTTCTCTTCTACCTCTTCTAATTCTTCTTCATAAAAAAATTCTTCTCCCTCTATCGCTTCAAGCAATTGAGCCGCTTCCTCTGCTGTTATCTTCCCCTCCTCTAGCATTTTTAAAATCAATTCTTTTTCTTCATTCATAGAGCTTGCCCCCTAATCCTTACTATTCTTTTAAAAGTTTCAAAGCTTCTTGAACAGTTATTTCACCACTTTCTAACTTCTTCAGGACTTCTTTTTTGTCTACTGTAGGCCTTCTTTCAACTTCATATCCCAAAGCAGCAATCAAATTGTCCAATTTGTTTCTAATTGTAGGATAAGATAAGCCTAATTCTTTTTCCATTTCCCTTATATTTCCCCTCGTCCGTATGAAAAGTTCCAAAAAATCTCTTTGCTCTTTTGACAAATAACAAAATTTACAAAGTTCAAATTTACCTTCAATTGCTGTTCCACATTGAGGACATTCCAGCCTTGTTACCACCATTTTTTCACTGCAAACTGGACATCTACCTATTACTTCATTCATTAATATCACCTCTTAAAAGGCAAGTTTATTATAAAAAGCCTGCTCACATTCGTCATCTTGTTTTTATTATAACACTTATTTTAAAAATGTCAATAAAAATTTTAAATTATTTTAAGTTTTAGTTTAAAAAAATTAATTTTTTAAAGGATAAAAATAAACCAAGCAAAGCTGCTTGGCTTAAACTTCTATAACCTCTTCTTCAAAATCATCAATATATTTTTGATACTCCATTTTTTGTTCTGCTTCTATTACTTTGTCTAACTTAGGCTTTGTAGCAGGATGTTTTGGCACAAAAATAGTGCAGCAGTCTTCATACGGTCTTATAGAGATCTCAAAAGTACCAATCTTTTGAGCTAAATCTATAATCTCTGTCTTATCCATTCCAATGAGAGGCCTAAATATTGGCATAGACACAGAAGCATTGGTTACATATAAACTTTCAATCGTTTGACTTGCAACTTGTCCTAAACTTTCCCCAGTGATTAGAGCCATAGAACCATTCTTTTGAGCAATTTTTTCTGCTATCTTCATCATCATCCTTCTCATGATTATAGTAGTAAATCTTGGTGGACACTTTTCATAAATTTTCAATTGCAAATCAGTAAAATGCACTACATGTAATTTTATCTTTTGGCCATACTGAGAAAGGACTTCGCACAAATCTACAACCTTGTCTTTAGCTCTTTCAGAGGTATAAGGAGGACTGTGAAAATAAACCGCTTCTACTTCTACGCCTCTTTTCATCATCATCCAAGCAGCTACAGGGCTGTCAATGCCTCCTGACAAAAGTACAGTCGCTTTACCGTTTGTCCCAAGAGGAAGGCCTCCTATTCCCTCAATCACTCCCGCGTATACAAAAGCCATTTCTCTTATCTCTACATTTAAAAGCACATCAGGATTATGGACATCTACTTTTAAGTTTTTGATATTTTTCAATACTGCTGCTCCTACTCTGCGGCTGACCTCCATGCTGTTATAAGGAAAAGACTTATTTGGCCTCTTAGTCTCTACTTTAAAAGTCTTTCCTTCGTGTCCTTTCATAAGTTCTACTGCAGCTTTAAATATTTCATCCAAGTTTAAATCGGTTTTTTTAGCTTTTGTTATTCCTACAATACCAAAGACTTTTTTTAATCTTTCTATTACCTCTTCAATATCTCCATCACATTCTACATAAATTCTGCCATGAGTTTTTTCAACTTTAACTTCCTTAAAGTCAGAAAGAGCATGTTTTATATTTTTTATCAATTTATTTTCAAAAAAAGACCTATTATCTCCTTTTAAAGCTAATTCTCCATATTTAATCAATAATATGTCTTGCATATTTTACCTCCGTTTATACTTTCTTAAAAAATTCACTTTTTCTTTTAACACTGATATAGTATAGTCAATTTCTTCTTCTGTATTAAAAATTCCAATGGAAAATCTTATAGCGCTTTCAATAAGGTCCTCTTTAAGACCTATCGCTTTTAAAACATGACTTTGTCCTTTCTTTTTGGAAGAACAAGCCGATCCCGTAGAAACATATATGCCCTTTTCTTCAAGAGCGTGTAAAAGCACCTCTCCCCTCACACCGGCAAAAGAAATATTGAGTATATGTGGCGCTCCCTCTTCAACATTTGGCCCGTTTAAATGAACATCTTTTATTTCAGAAACTATGCCTTGATAAAGTCGCTTCTTTAAGGTCATTAATTTGCTTACATTACCGTGGAAATTTTCTTTGGCTAATTTGCTAGCCACACCAAATCCCACAATTCCTGGCATATTTTCTGTCCCAGACCTTAAATTTTTTTCTTGTCCTCCTCCAAAAATTATTGGCCTAATCTTTACTGATTTATCAATATATAAGGCTCCTACACCTTTAGGGCCGTGTATTTTATGACTGCTTAAAGAAATCATATCTAAATTTTGCTTTTTTAGATCTATATTTATTTTTCCCACTGCCTGTATAGCATCAACATGAAAAATTATACCTCTTTCCTTTGCTATTTCACCTATTTCCTCTATTGGCTCAATCGTACCTATTTCATTGTTAACAGCCATAATTGAAATGAGAATCGTTTTGTCAGTTATAGCTCTTTTTAAGTCTTTTACATCTACTTTTCCTGTTTTATCCACAGCTAAATAGGTTACTTCAAAGCCATTTTCCTCTAAATATTTTAGCACATTAAGTACAGAGGGATGTTCAATAGCGGAAGAAATTATATGATTACCCTTTTTTCTCAAACTCTCCGCTACTCCAATTAAAGCAAGATTGTTTGATTCTGTACCACCAGAAGTAAAAACAATCCCCTCAATATCTCCGTTAATTAGTTTAGCAACATTTTCTCTTGCTTCCTTCATCAATTTTTCAGCCTGATACCCTTTCAAATGTAACGAAGAAGGATTGCCATATTCATTTTCTAAAACCTCTACCATTTTCTCTATAACTTCTTTCCTAACTCGTGTAGTAGCACTGTTGTCAAGGTATACTTCCATAGACATCATCCCTTTTATCTATTTTGCAAACTTGATTAACAAATTAATAGTTCGCTGTACTTCTTCATAGGTAGCCTTTCCATCTTCACTTGCTAATATACACTCCTTAGCATGCTCTTGTATTATAGACATGCCCACTTTTTCTAAAGAAGCTTTTACAGCTGCTATCTGCAATAAAATTTCCTCACAACTTTTTGACTCTTCTACCATTTTTTCTATCCCTGCTATGTGCCCTTTTATCGTCTTTAATCTCATCAAAATATCATTTCTCAAATTATCGCCCATTTACAACACACCCTTTACTAATTTAATTCCTTATATATTAACTTTGCCACAAAATTTGCAAAGAGTCAATTCCTATGTAAAAAAGCCAGCTAATTTGCTGGCTTTTAATAAGGATTTTGATACATTTGTGGCGGCTCAAAAGATGGGAAAGGCTTTTTGTAGAAAATCTCACATACATCTGTTGTAAATTCTTCACAAGCTGCTGGAGTAGGACAGAATCCATAAGAAGGAACTAATAATTGCACATCTACTGCGGATTTTATCACAATCCATACCCCAATTATCACTTCTACAGTGGTAGTAGCTCCTAGATTAACCTTTCCGTACAAGCACTCTGCTAACGCCTCGTATTTCATTATCGCTACACTTGGGTCTGGCACGTAAAGTACAATATCTTTGTTGAAAGTAGTAATATTTCCTGGCAATGTTTGTGTGGTTCCATCCGGATAGTTAATCACAATATCATAAGTCACTTGAAAAGTTGCTTCTACCCTCGCAAATCCTGGCCTATCCGGAAGTGGAGTTATCACAAAACCCGGCGGCGTTACCAAAGATACTGTTATATTTTCACATCCTCCAAAAGAAGGAGTTAAAGTTAGACTTGTTGGTACAAACGTAATAGGAGGTATATTATCAAGGCATAGTCTCTGAGAACAAGCATCATATATCTTAGTCACTTCAATGCAAGCTATTTCTGTAGGTTCAGGAAGTTGCCCTGGCTGTACAGGGCCTGGCACTATCTCTTGTTGCCCCACCATCTTTTTAGAAAAAGCCATATTATTTCCCCCTTTACAGTTACAGCTTTTATTAACTTAAATTATCTTATCTATCTACAATATACGTTTTAATGTATTAGACTGTTACAAAAAATCAAAAAAATAAGTACCTCGATTGAGGCACTTATTTTAGCTTGCCACATAAATTGTTCCTGATTTTTCAATCATCTATAAACGCAAACTCCTTCTTTTATTTAATCTTTTCAATCATTTCTTCTACTTCTTTTGCCCCTTCTTCGTAAAATTTTTCCTCATCAGGAGCTAGTTCTTTCAAAAGCCTCAAAAACTCTCCCGCATGCACTTTTTCCTCATCTGCTATGTCCATTAAAACTGCTTTTGCTAATTCATTATCAGTAGCTTCTGCCAACTGAGTATAAAGTTGAATTGCCTCATACTCTGCCGCCACCATAAAGCGTATAGCCCGTACCAACTCTTCATGGGTGACCTTCCTTTTTTCAGTGAGTCCAGAAAAAGGAGTTCCAAACTCAGGCATAACTAACATCCCCTCTCCTTATGTATTGATTTTATTATATCATAAATTCATGTAATATCAAAAAATTTCAAAAAGTCGAATCAACTCAACGTATTTGTTATTTATTTCAGCATCAAATAAAACAAGCCAATGTGAAAATATAACTTTATTTTCAACATCAGCTTGCTTTATTTAAAATTTTAATTTAAATAAGTAAAGATAGTGGATTCTCTAATGTTTTCTTTAAGTCAAGCAAAAATTTAGCAGCGGTAGCCCCATCTATTAATCGATGGTCAAAAGAAAGGCTAAGTTTCATAATATGCCTTATAACAATATTGTCGTCTAGAACAACTGGTTCTTTATATATTTTGTTGACACCCAATATAGCACTTTCGGGCGGATTTATAATAGGCGTGAAACTATCTATTTCATACATTCCAAGGTTAGTGATAGTAAATGTACTTCCGATTATTTCGTCTGGAGTAAGCTTATTATTTCTCGCTCTTTCGCTTAATTCTTTTATATTTTTTGACAATTCTAATAGACTCTTTTTGTCCGCCTCTTTCACTACAGGAACTATTAAACCATTATCTAAAGCCACTGCAATTCCGAGATTTATACTGCTATTTTTAATTATATATTCTCCTTCTATAGACCAGTTAACTACAGGATTTTTCTTTATAGCTATTACACATGCTTTTGCAATTAAATCGGTATAAGTAAATTTATTATCGCTAATATGATTTAAATTTTCTCTTAAGTTAACCAGTTCTGTGACATCCACTTTAATATCTTCTGTAACATGAGGAATTTCTGACCAGCTTTTTTTCATCCTTTGACTTATGGTTTTGCGAATATTGTCCATTGGCATTCTTTCAACTTTTTCCAATGCTTGACCTTCTATTATTGCTACTTCTTTTTTTGGTCCCTCTTCTTCTGTTTTTACTTTTTGCTCAGAAATAAACTTTTTTACGTCTTCTTCAGTAATCCTTCCACCTGGTCCTGTTCCAGTTATTAAAGAAAGGTCTATGTTATTCTCCTTCGCCAACCTTTTTGCTACTGGAGTAGCTTTTATAAACTTTTCCTCACTTTTTTCTACTTCTTCTAACTTTTCCCCTTCAGCTGTAATTATTCCAATAGGAGTAGCTACTGGTACAATTTCTCCTTCATTTACTAAGATCTTCGCCAAAATTCCATCCGCTGGAGATTCTACAACATTGGTAATCTTATCTGTAGAAACCTCGACAATCTCTTCTCCTTTTTTTACAATATCACCAACTTTTTTAAGCCATCTATCTACTCTGCCTTCTTTCATTGTAAGTCCCAATTTAGGCATCACTACATTTACCGGCATAAAATCACCTCTTTACAAAAAATCCTATTTGCTGTGCAATTTCAAGCGTTTTTGTTACATTAACTCGATAAGGTCCATTCCGCGATATTCTAAAAATTAATATATCACCTTCTTTTATTATCACTTCTCTTTCTCCATCCAACGCAATAGTACCTTTTTCCATCACCTCATAAGAATAATCTGTATCCATGTTCAATCTTTTACAATCAATTATCCCTACTTTTTCAACGACGCCCGGAGCTATAGGCGCCATGACCGACTCCGGGCTTTCCCCTATTTTTACATATATACCTCCATCCTCATCTTCTGACAATGTTGTTTTATAACCAGCTACAGAAGAAAAGCCGATGTTATTAGGGTGAGCCCTTGTAACAAAAATATCAGTTATTGTCGATATATCCCAAATTGCCCTAGTACCTGTAAAGTTCTCTTTAGAGATTACAGCATCTATCAAAGCAATGTCTATTAACTTACCGTTTTTGTATATTTCTAATCTTTTATCTCTTTTACACAATATCTCTTTGTCAAATTTACCAGAAGATACTACAGAAGCTACAATGCCAGCTATAGTTCCTTCCAACATCATAGGATATACATTATTGGTACCTGTCGAAATTGGCAAAAGTGGTGTCTCGTTAATCACTTTTGCAATAACTCTGTTGGTTCCATCCCCCCCTAATGAAACAATGCATCCCACACCAAATTGTTCCATTATTTTCGTAGCTACCATTGTATCTGCAAAACTACCAGTTATAGTCATATCAAGTATCTCCACATCTATTCCCAATTGTTTTAAATAAATTAAGTTATTTTTGGCTTTATATCCAATTTCATAAGTGTCAGGCATTATATATATTTTCTCAGTACCAAATTTTTGAGCAGCCAATATAATTCTTTCTACTATGTTTACCTTTTCATAATTATCAATTACCGTCGCATGTGCAACCAATCGCCTTATATCTTTCCCCGATGACGGATTTGCAATTATCCCTATGGTTTTCATGTCTGCCTCCTTATATTTATCAAACAAAATGCTTTACGTCCTATGCTATTGCCCTTACCGCCTTTATTATATCTTCTTCATTAGGGATTACAACATTCTCAAGAACCGTCGTAAATGGAATTGGTGTATTTAAAGCTCCAATGCGTACTATCTGTGCATCTAGATAATCAAACATTTCTTCAGCTATCAATGCTGCTAACTCACCGCCCCAGCTACCCCTCTTAACTTCTTCTGTAACTATTACTATCTTGTGAGTCTTTTTTAGGGAATTAAAAATTTTTTCTTTGTCAAGAGGTAACAAAGTCCTCGGGTCTATTACTTCCACTTCTATACCCTCTTTTGACAATATTTCTGCTGCTTTTAACGCTTTATGGACCATGAGACCTGTTGCAACTACGGTAACGTCGCTGCCTTCTCTTTTGATATCTGCTACTCCAAGAGGTATGGGTTCATTAGTATCAGGAACATCCCCTTTCATACTGTACAAAACTTTATGTTCCACAAAAACCACCGGGTTGTCATCACGTATTGCAGATATCATTAGACCTAAAGCATCTTTAGGAGTAGAAGGATAAACCACCTTTAATCCCGGCACATGAGTAAACCACGCTTCAAGGCTTTGTGAATGCTGAGCTGCTGCTTGTATTCCTGCACCTGCTGGCATTCTTAAAACCATAGGTATTGTGATTTTCCCGCCAAACATATACCTCATTTTTGCAGCCTGATTGACAAGCTGGTCCATTGCCACTGTTACAAAATCCATAAACATAAGCTCAGCAACAGGTCGCATGCCAGTAGCTGCAGCTCCTATCGAAACACCTGTAATTGCTGTTTCTGAAATAGGAGTATCTCTTACTCTGTCCTCTCCAAATTCATCTATCAAGCCGCGAGTTACGCCAAAAGTCCCTCCAAATCTCCCAATATCTTCTCCTAATAAAAACACTGCCGGGTCTCTTCTCATCTCATTTAAAATAGCTTCTCTTAAAGCCTCTGCATACGTCATATTCCTCATCTTACCCTTACCTCCTCTACTATATCTGTATAAACATCCTCTACCGCTGCCTCTTCTTTTGGATATGGGCTTTCTTCAGCAAACCTTACCGCTTCTTCTACCTCTTCAACTATCCTTGCCTCTATATCTTTTAATTCTTTCTCAGTTGCCACATCATTGTCGAGTATATGTTTACTTAATCGAAGTATTGGATCTTTTGCCAACCATTCTTCCACTTCTTCTTTAGACCTATAAATAGTAGGATCCCCTTCAAAATGCCCTCTATATCTATACGTTTTACATTCAACTAAAGTCGGACCGGCGCCACTTCTAGCCCTGTTTATAGCTTCTTTTGCTACTTCATACACTGCCAATACATCGTTTCCATCCACCGTAACCCCAGGAATACCATAACCAATAGCTCTGTCAGCTACATCTTTGATAGCTTGGTGCTTATCCTGCCTCATAGATATACCATAAAGGTTGTTTTCACAGACAAACACTACTGGTAACTTCCATATAGAGGCTATATTCAACGCCTCGTGAAAAGTACTCTGGTTGGAGGCGCCATCACCAAAGAAACATACTGCCACCTGATCAGTTCCTCTCATTTTAGCGGAAAGAGCTGCACCCGCTGCAATAGGAAAACCTCCACCTACAATACCATTAGCTCCTAAAATTCCTTTAGTGGCATCCGCTATATGCATAGATCCGCCTTTCCCTTTACAGTATCCCGTTTCTTTGCCATATAATTCGGCCATCATATATTTTAGATCGCCACCTTTTGCTATTAAATGACCATGACCTCTGTGAGTACTGGTAATATAGTCTTTATCCTCTAAATTTTCGCATACACCGACAGCTGTAGCCTCTTCACCAATGTATAAATGTACAAAACCTAAAACCTTCCCCTGAGCAAATAGTTCCGCGACTTTTTCTTCAAACTTCCTGATTTTAACCATTCTGGTGTACATATCAAGAAGAACATCTCTTGAAATTTCCATAACTATTCATCTCCTCCTCATTTTATATTTACCGTTATGCAAGCCACTGCAACTTCAATGGTGTCATCTTTGTCTCCAAATTCCGGCTCTTTTATTCCTGCTACCCTCATCCCCCCTTTTATTGCTTTTACATATTTTTCCCCAATGGGAAGTACAGCCTTTATTCCTTCTTCTTCAATTTCTTCTGGCCTTGATACTGCCACTGTAGCCTCTACAACTATCTCATTTAAGTCAACACCCAATATTTCCGTAAGTCCACATAGACAACTATGAGATATCGCATCTTTTACTGCCTTTTGAGCAGCTTTATTGACATCTTGACCGTGTAAATCTACTCCATATCCAAACTCGACTATAAACCTTTTAATAAGTACCGCCTCCATTTCTTAAAATTTTTTATCAAAAACAATGCTATTAAAATTAATATTCAAATTTCATGCCAAAATAAAAAACCCCTTAAATTAAGGGTTAATAAATTATCAATCTCATATTTATACAAAATCATTTGTCTCATTTTGAGATTCCTTTTATTTAGTCTCAATTTGAGACAGCAATTCCTTTACACTTATATTGTATTTTTTTATCTTTCTATAAATAGTAGCTCTACTCAAATTTAACATTTCAGCTGCCTTCAATATATTACCCTTGGCTATTTTTAGTGCTTCTCTTATGTTTTTTTCTTCAATAACTTCAATTGGAAAGACTGTAGTATTATTTTCCTGTTGTGCATTATATCTTCAAATGTATAACTCGCTTTAAATCCTGCTAATTTATTAACAACATTACGAACATATTTCTCTTCTCTAAAAGTTATAACAGTACCTATAATTTTTCTGTTAGCTACTATAGGAACAGCATTTATACGACATGGTATTTTTTGGTTTCGACCATAAAAAACACATTCAACATCGTAATAGGGTTCTGTCTGACTTAGTATATCTTCAATTATATCCACATCTTCAAGTATGGACTGTATATGCATGCCTATAATTTCCTTCTTTGAAATATTTAATATCTTTAATGCTATTTCATTAACCCTCTGAACAACAAAATTATGGTCCATTATAAGCATGCCTTCGTGAATAGAATCAAAAGTAGCGTCTATAAGTTTATGAGATTTGATAAGCGCAAGTTGCTTTTCAATAGAACAAGCTCCAGCAAGTACAATACCTAAATTATGTGGATGTGCGTCTTCTTTTAATCCAGTCATATCAAGGCATCCTATAATATTGCCGTTTTCATCATGAATAGGTGCTGCAGAACATGTGGCTATGTGATGGGTAATGCAATAATGTTCGGCTCCCACCAGTTGTATAGGTTTATTAAGTCTTAAAGCCAAAGCAATCGCATTAGTCCCCACTGCCTCTTCTGTCCATAAAGCCCCTTCAACAAAGTTTAATTTTCTCGTCTCTCCCATTATACTATCATCGCCAATTCTGTCAATAAGATAACCGTCCCTGTCCACCAGAACAAACAAAAAACCCGAGCCAGTTACTTGTTTATATACATTTTCCATAATAGGATGTGCAACAGATATTAAATCCTCATTTTGCCTCAACCTTATTTTCATGTTATCTTCATCTAATATTTCTCCAACGCCTCCAAAAGGGTCTACACCGTAGAACTTACAAAGCTCCCATGACTCTCTGACCTCTTCTTTAACACCTTCAGTAATTACCCCCTCATTAACGTATCTCCACCAAGCCCTCTCCATAAAAGATATAAAATCTTTCATGACACTCCCCCTTAAATCATTTTAAAATTCTCCTCAAGCAAAAACAAAGGCTTAAAAACTAAGCCTTTGTCACCTTCAACCCCTCATCAGCATGATAAGAACTTCTGACTAAGGGACCAGAAGCTACGTATTTAAAACCTAATTCATATCCTATCTCTTCATATCTCTCAAATTGCTGTGGAGTAACATATTCTGCTACTTCTATATGTTTTGCTGAAGGTCTCAAATACTGTCCTATAGTCATCATGTCACAATCAACACTTCTTAAGTCTTTCATAACTTGTATAACCTCTTCTTCTGTTTCCCCAAGCCCCACCATAATTCCTGACTTAGTAAGAATATAAGGGTCTAGTTCTTTTGACTTTTTTAAAAGGTTTAAAGACCTTGAATAATCAGCTTTTGGCCTCACTTTTGAATAAAGTCTAGGCACTGTTTCTATATTGTGATTTATTATATCTGGCTTGGCTTCTACTACTTTAGCAATAGACTCCTCTTTGCCCATGAAATCAGATACAAGTACCTCGACTGTAACTCCTGGCAATTTTTTAAGTTCATAGATTGTCTTTGCAAAATGTGATGCCCCACCATCCGGCAAATCATCTCTTGTAACACAAGTAACCACCACATGCTTTAATCCTAATTTTTGAGCAGCCTCAGCTACTCTTCTCGGTTCATCCTCATCAAGAGGCTGAGGATGGCCTTTTTCTACCGCACAAAACCTACAGTTTCGTGTACATATATTTCCCATAATCATAAAAGTAGCTGTCTTTCTCGCAAAGCATTCCCCCATGTTGGGACAATTGGCACTTTGACAAACTGTGTTTAAAGACATACTTTTTAAAAAAGCTTCCATCCTGTTTAAATCTTCGTTTAATAGCCTCACTTTGAGCCATTCAGGCTTTTGCATTATCAATCACCGCCAATCTATCTAAAGTTATCTCATTAAAGTGTATACCAAATACTTCACTAAATTTATCAACCATTTTTTCTTTTACTTTTTCTATGTCTTCATTTATTCCAAGTTTTTGCATAGAAGTAACTCCAAACTCAGTAATGCCGCAGGCATTTATTAAGCCAAAATATGAAAGGTCAGTATTTACATTAAAGGCTATTCCATGCCAAGTAATCCAGCGCCTAACAGCGATACCTATGGCGCATATCTTTTCATCTCCTACCCATACTCCGGTGTATTTAGGCTTCCTTCCCGCTTTTATACCATACTCCTCCAGGAGTTTTATAATCGTCTCTTCTAATTTATAAACAAAAAGATGAACATCTTTTTGCCACTTTGCCAAATTAAATATAGGATAGGCAACTATTTGTCCTGGTCCGTGAAAAGTTATTTTACCTCCCCTTTCTACTTTATAAAGCTCCGCTTTTTTCATAAGTTCCTCTAAAGGCACAAGGATGTTTTCGTCAAAACCACCTGAAACTCCTATAGTATATACTGGTGGATGTTGAAGCAATATAAGAATCCCGTCCGTCTCGCCCTTTTTAACTCTTTCAAAGGCTTTAAGCTGTATCTCTTTTCCTTCCATATAAGGTACAATTCCCAGTTTTAAAACTTCTCCCTTTCTCAACATAATCACTCCTTTAACTTATCCTTTATTTATAGGCATTCCTAATGCGTCTTCTGCTGCCTCTTTTACGCTTTCTGAAAGCGTAGGATGAGCATGAATTGCATCTGCCAACTCTTCTAATGTAAATTCTTCTTTTATAGCAAGTACACCTTCATGGATTATCTCTGTAGCGCCAGCACCTATTATTTCCATCCCCACTACCCTATTGTATTTTGCTTCTGCGATTATTTTAACAAATCCATCGTTTTGCCCCATAGTCATAGCTCGTCCTAAAGCCGTATAAGGAAAAGTGCCTATTTTTACATCTCCAAATTTTTCTCTTGCTTGAACTTCATTCAAACCTACCCACGCTATTTCAGGACTTGTATAAAGGCAATTAGGCACTGCATTTAAATCCGCTTCCTTTTCTTCTCCTGCTATATTGTGAACAGCTACAATACCTTGATAAGAAGCCACGTGAGCCAGTTGTATACCTCCTGTAACATCTCCAATTGCATATATATTTTTTATGCTTGTCCTCATGTGAGAGTCCACTTTTATGCCCTTTTTATCCATATCAAGGTTTAAAGCTTCAATTCCATTTACATTGGCAACTCTTCCTACAGCGACTAAAACAGTATCACATTCCACTACCCGAGTATTCCCTTCTGTGGTATAAACTACCTTTAAACCTTCTTCTATCTTTTCTACTTTACTGTTTAAATGTAGTTCAATTTTTTTATGCCTCAAAATTTTTTCCATCGTATCTGCTATGTCTCTATCTAACATAGGCAAAAGTTGAGGAAGCATTTCAATGATGACAACTTTACTTCCTAAAGCAGAATAAATATTTGCAAATTCCAATCCTATAATTCCCGCCCCTATGATGACAATTTTTTCAGGAATTCTTTCAAGTTCTAACGCTTTATCACTTGTAATAACACCTTCTGAGTTAATCCCTTCAATAGGAGGTAAAAACACCTTTGAACCTGTTGCAATTATAAAATTTTCCGCTGTGTATCTTTTATCAACTTCTATAGTGTTTTCATCAACAAACCTACCTCTCCCTTTTATAACATCTATATGGTGTAAGTTCATTAAATAACCTACTCCACCGACAAGTCTTTTTACTACTCTTTCTTTTTTCTGACGAAGTTTTGCAATATCCAATGTATACTGTGCCATTATTCCAAAGTCTTTAGCATCTTTTATGGCATTTATAAGCTCTGCCGCATGAGAATAGACTTTCGTCGGTATGCAACCTCTGTTTAAACAAGTACCCCCTAACGAATCTTCTTCTACAACAGCGACTTTTTTCCCTAATTCGCTGAGTCTAATAGCAGCAGTATAGCCACCAGGCCCTCCGCCTAAAACTATTACATCGTAATCCATTTTTATCCTCCTTTTTGAGTGTATTGATGCTTGATTTATCTTTTTATTTATTTCTACACTTAACCTCAAAAATCCTTCTTTCATCATGTCAATAACATGTCAATTCTATTCAATAATCATTATGCATATATTTTAGCAAAGGGAGGGAAATTTATGGACAAGATTGTGACTAAAAAAGATGAGGATTTTTTACAGTATCTTTATCTTAAAGATAGAAAAATCCTATTGAACACTATAGAAAATGGAAAAACAACAGAAGAAATCATTGTAAAAGACTGTTTAAGTGATTTTGACGCTTGTTACGACGAAGAAGGAAAACTAAACCTGATATACTATAATTCACAAGGAGAAATAGTTTTTTTAATTCAAAAGAAAGAAGGATGGGTAGGAAAAGCTTTATACACTTATAAAGATAAAAAAACGTATATAAGCAATTTTAACCTTTTAACAAAAAATAAAACGCTTCACATATTTTTTACAATTAGTAATTCTAATAATCCTAGAGAAGTCCATTTAATACACCAAAAATGGGCCAAAAATTGGAGCGGCAATAATATAGCTCTTATAAAAAATATTTCTTTCACTCCTTTTTATGACTTATTCATTGATGAAGAGGAAAATATTCATTTAATTTATGTTACAAAAGAAAAAAATAAAAACCAACTTTATTATCTTTACTACGTAAAAGATAACTGGTCGCCAAAATTTCTAATTTCAGAAGCAGAAGGAATATTCTATCCTACAATAACTGTAGATTCGCAAAAAAATGTACATACCTTATGGGTAGAAGAAGATATAATTCAAGAAATAAAATATAGAAAGAAAACCGCTGGAAGCTGGCCAAAAGGCAGTTGGGGTAGTCCCATAACTTTGGCTTATTCTACAAATATTAAAAATTGCTATATCTCCCTTTTAGAAAATACTTTATGGTGCACTTACCTTCAAAACGATAGCTTTTTTGCCACCATGTCCTCTGATGGAGGAAATAGTTGGTGCAAGCCTTTTAAAATTCCTCCTTCTTTTTCTGAATACAACTTTTTTAAGTTAAAAAGCCCAATAGACAAATTTCAAAGCAATTATTTATTTATAAACGATAACGGAGAAGTAATTCCTTCTTTGCAATACAAATTAACCAGGAAAAACGGAGAAAAAGATTCTTACTTCACTTTTTATATAAAAGAAGTTCAGGAGTATTTAAACATCCTAATAAAAAAACTGGAAACTATCAAGGAGGAAAAAACAAGATTAGAAGAAGAACTAAGCAGAAAAAATGTTGAAATTACAATAAAAAACAAAAATATAGCCGATTTACAAGAATTATTAAAACAAATAAATGATGAAAAAATGAAAATTGCCCTTAAAGCGGACAATTACAATACAATGGTAAATAGTTTGATAAGAGAAAATGAAAATCTTAAAAAACAAATAAAAGACTTACAAAATCAAATAATAATTTTAAATGCTAAACTGGAAAATCTACAAAATGTCAGCACTTTTCAAAAAATAAAAAGTATATTTATAAAAAGTGATGAACATTAAATAATTTTGACTATTTTATATCCTGCAGGAATTCTTTCTACTTCGTATATCCCCTTGTAAGGAATGTTGAGCCTTTGCAAAAGGTTTTGTACTACTCGCAAAGATTCCAATCCAAACTTGAGAGAATGGCTACAGCTTTCCGTGATACTTCTGGGAGTTGGTACAAATTCCACCGGAATATTATTTTTCTTTAACATTTTTTCTGCCATTAAACCATGCTGATAAGAGTAAAAGACAATCAATCCATATTTCACTAATACCACCTCAAAATCAGTATATTCCAACAAAGCAAAAGTTGATACAATGTTCCTATCTCACCATAAATTACTTGAAGGAATTTACAGCTGTCTGTAGAATATATGATTTTGAGGAGGTAATAAAAATGAAAATAAAATCAATAATAGCAGTATTAATAGCAATAACTATAATTTTTTCTTTAAATCCTGCCAGTGCTTCAATTTTTTATTCTTATGGATATTTCACTAAAAATACTGTAGCAAATAATTCAATAAGATTTTCTAATTCAAAGAACTTAATAACTATAAAACAACCAGTTTCTTATAATGTCACAGCTAAACAAACAACATCAAACCCATCAAATGCTTCTAATACCACTACTAGCAATGGTTCTACTTCGCAAAATAAAGGGGTAACACTTCAAACAACAAATATTTCTCTTTCCCAAGAGGAAAAAACTTTAATAGAATTAATAAATCAGGAAAGAATAAGCCGTAACTTAAATCCTCTTCAGGTAGATGAAAATCTCTGTAAAGTTGCCAGACTAAAAGCAGAAGACATGAAAGAAAATAACTATTTCTCTCATACTTCTCCAACCTACGGCTCACCTTTCGACATGATGAAAAAATTTGGAATAAATTATTATTTGGCAGGTGAAAATATAGCCTTAAATTCAAATGTTATAAAAGCTCACTATTCTTTAATGAACTCAGAAGGACACAGGGCAAACATTTTAAATCCCTATTATAATAAAATTGGAGTTGGAATAGTAAAAAATAAAGAAGGCAATGGCATAATAGTGGTAGAAATGTTTATAAAAGATTAAATCCGGGTAAATCCCGGATTTAATCTTTTTCCATAAATACTTTATAGGCCTTATAAGCCATATACACATCTACTTTAGAAGATAACTCATAAGGCGCATGCATGCTTAAAAGTGCAACGCCACAGTCTAAAACTTCCATGCCATAATTTGCAACGTATTGGGCAACTGTACCGCCGCCTCCCATGTCAACTTTGCCCAGCTCACCTGTCTGCCATACTACTCCATTTTCATTGAAGAGTTTTCTCACTTTGCCGACAAACTCAGCATTTGCATCATTTGACCCTGCTTTTCCTCTTGAACCAGTGTATTTAGTAATGCATACGCCTTTTCCTAAATAAGCAGTGTTTTGCTTTTCACTGACTTCTGGATAAGTAGGATCAAATGCAGCATTTACATCAGCAGATAGCAGTTCAGAATTAGCCAAAACCCTTCTCAATTTGATATCTGTACTTCCTTCGTATTTTTCTAATATTTCTGCAATAGCATTTTCGAAAAATCTTGATTGCAAACCAGTATTGCCCATACTTCCAATCTCTTCTTTATCAGTAAATATCGCAACAGCCGTTCTCTCTGGCACCTCAAGCTCAAGAATAGCTCTTAAAGAAGTATAAGCACAAACCCTGTCATCTTGACCATAAGCCCCAATCATACTTCTGTCAAAACCTATATCGCGAGGCTTATAGGCAGGCACTAATTCTAACTCAGCACTTAAAAAGTCCTCCTCCACTATGCCATATTTTTCATTTAAATATTTCAAAATATTAGGTTTCACGCTGACTTCCTCAGAAAGAGGAATGCTTCCAATTACAGCATTTAATGCTTCTCCTGTAACCACTTCTGCTGCTTTTTTCTCCATCTGGTCTTTCCCTAAGTGAGGCAATAAATCTGTTATGTAAAGGACAGGGTCATTTTCATCTTCTCCCACTACAATGTTTATCTTCTCACCGTTTGCTTTGACAATTACTCCATGGAGAGCCAAAGGAATTGTCACCCACTGGTATTTTTTAACACCGCCATAGTAATGGGTTTTAAATAAAGCCAAGCCGCCATCTTCATACATTGGATTAGGCTTTAGGTCAATTCTCGGAGAATCAATATGGGATGCTACCGCCTTTATCCCCTTTTGCATTGACTCTTTACCAATTACAGCTAAAACTACTGATTTCCCCTTGTTGTTGTAATACACTTTGCTGCCCGGCTTTAAATTTGTAACTTTTTCAATATTGATAAAGCCATTCTTTTCTGCTATTTCTATAATCTTCTCTGCCGTTTCTCTTTCTGTCTTACATTTTGTCATAAAGTCTTTGTAGTCTTCTCCAAACTGATAAACTTTTTCTTTTTCCTCATCAGAAATTTTTGTCCATGCATCTACGTTTTTGTAACCTAAACGCTTTTCAATTTCCTTTAAATCTTTTTCTTCCAATGAAATTACCCCCCCGTGGTTTTTTGTATGGATGACACTCTGTATCAACAATATGATACGCTTTTTTTGTATAAAAGTCAAATTTAGCCTTATAAAAGATTAGTTTTGTAAAATTGTCTCATTTTTAAGCATATAAATAGCAGCTTGAGTTCTGTCCTTCACATCTAATTTTTTGAAAATATTGTAAACGTGGTTCTTGACAGTTTTCTCGCTTAAAAATAGTTTTTGTGCAATTTCTTTATTGCTATACCCTTTAGAAATAAGTTTAAGAATCTCTATCTCTCTTGGTGTGAGGTCTTTTTTCAAGTTTTCATGGTCTATGTTGTCTATTTCTTCCATTAAAGAAGGATGAATATAAACTCCTCCATTGTAAATAGTCCTTATCGCTTTTATTAAATCGTCATATTCCGCATCCTTTAATATGTACCCTTCCACTCCTAATTTAAGCGCTTCTAAAAGATACTCTCTGTCATTGTAAATAGTTAAAAACAACACTTTACTTGGATGTTTTTCTTCTTTTAACATCTTTGCTGCCTTTATACCATTCATCACGGGCATATTCACATCCATAAGTATTAAATCAGGCATAAATTTCTTTGCAAGTTTATAAGCCTCTTCCCCATTCGAAGCCTGAGAGATAACTTTTATATCATTTTCCATTTCAATAAGCTGGACTAATCCTTTTCTTATCAAGGCATGGTCATCAGCCACTAATAATCTGATCATCCTCAACACCCCTTACAGGTATAGAAATATAAATTTGAGTCCCTTTATTTTTAAAACTGCTTATTTCAAATTTGCCATTTAAAATTTCTACTCTTTCCTTCATGCCCATTAGACCATATCCTTGCCCAATATTTTCTTTATCAAATCCAATGCCATCGTCTTTGATAATTATGCTGATAAATCGCATGCCAAATTCAAATTTAACAGAGGCATTTTTCGCCCTAGAATGCTTTTTTATATTTGTAAGAGCTTCTTGAATAACCCTAAAACAGGTTATCTCAATCTCAGGACTGAGTCTTTTATAATCTGATAAAACAGTAAAATCAACAGCAATGCCCGTTTCTTCTGAAAAATTTTTTATATACCTTGAAAGAGCAGGAATAAGTCCTAAATCGTCAAGAGCTGAAGGTCTTAAATCGTATATTATTTTCCTCACTTCTTTCAACGACTGCTGCACTATATCCTTTAAATTTTTGAGCTCCACTTTCGCCTGTTCAACATCTTTAGTTATCAACCTTTCACAAAGCTCAGACTTTAAAAGCACATTTGCCATAGCTTGTGCGGGACCATCGTGAATTTCCCTTGCAATTCTTTTTCTTTCTTCTTCTTGAGCCTCAATAATTTTTACGCTCAAAGCTTGCTTGTCCTTTAACTGTTCAAACCGCATATTCATTTCTTTCAAATCACTGTTTAAATAATTAAGAGCTATATTAATTTGTGATGCAAGTTTTTCAGCTTTTTCTATAATGGCTTTGGTATCTAAAAGTTTCCTTTCTAATTCATTCCTTTTTTCAATTAATTCTTTTTCCTCCCGTCTTTTTAATGCCAACTCTATTTGTGCTTCTTTTGCCTCTTCATAGGCTTCTTTTATAGCTTGCTCAGAGAGGTGGCCAAATTGTTTGCTTACGAATGCCAGCTTTAACCTGCACTTTTTTTCTCTTCTCTCACACAGTTCTACTTCTTTTATCACATTTACAACTTGGACTTTTAGCTCTTCTAATTGCCCTTCTAACTTTCTCGCTTCTTCTTTTGCTTTTTCTAAAATATCAAAAATTTGCTCCTTGCTGTTTTCAATCACTTCAATAGTTTTTTCTACGATATTATCTAATCGCTTTTTATAAGCAACTTCCATGTTAAGACTCATGTATTTCACCTCCTGAGCCTCACTTCTTTTATAATTCGACAAAGAACAAAAAAATCCTGCATTTTAAAGAAAAAATTGCTAAGGTAAAGAAAAAAAGCAAAAAAAAATACCCTTCTCGGGTAATCTTTATCTTTAATTGGTGGAGATGAGGAGATTCGAACTCCTGACCCCCTGCTTGCAAGGCAGGTGCTCTCCCAACTGAGCTACACCCCCACATATCACACGTTTTTTATTATACCACATCCTTTTAAAAATTCAATAGCTATTTTTGTATTTCTACTTTTGAATTTGGTGATTGAGGTACAGGAATCGTAAATTTGTCGCCATTTACATCCACATAGCTGGCAGGCACATCTCCTACTATTATACTTTCTGCTATTGGCATGTGAAGTGTAACTGCTACTTTATCTGATGCTAATGGTGCAATTATGCGTATTGTAGTTTGTATGTCTAAATATATTCTATGCCTTGTCTGATTTATCCCTGCAGGTTCAAACTCTGAACTAAAATCCACATCCACTGCTCCCACAGGCAAAAGCCCAATTTTTATTTTAGGTCCTACATTTGCAAATAAATCACTGGAAAACACAGAACCTAAGGGAATTTTGGCATGCAAAGGTCCTATATTGTTTAAATTTTCCTTGACTTCTTTTGTTATCTTGGCAGCTAAAAGATTCATCTCAATAGTATTTGCTTGAAGCATAGATACCTTGCCATTGTTATCAGTTCTCACATAGATTAAATCTTTATACTCTATTCCTTTTAACACTTTTTCATTTATAGCATCATTTATAGTATTTACAGCTGTTTCTTTTGCTAAAGTTTCACTTACTGCTATAATAGCCGGTTTTAATCGATATTCTGTAAAATAGTATAAAATCGCAAATAAAACAACTATGTAAATCAAATATATGTAAAACGAATTAACGCGCCTCAGTCCCCATTTTTTCCTTTTCAAGCAAAACACCTCCCCTATATTTTATGTTAGAGGAGGTGTTTTGGTTACTCCTTTTTTATTTTTTTATAAAAATCATGTTCTGTCATAACAGATATCCCATTTTCCTTTAAAATCCTTGTGGTAATTCCATTTCCATCTATCAAATTTCCCGAAAAAGTGCCATCGTAAATTTCTCCACAGCCGCAAGAAGGGCTTTTAGCCTTAAAAATTGCCTCATTTATCTTGTACATTTTAGCAATTTTTAAAGTCTCATAGGCTCCTCTATAGAAATTTTCTGTAACCTCTTCTCCTTCAATGTTAAAAACCTTATCACCTTTTATCTCAGAGGGTAGACGCGGAGTTGGAAGTCCACCTAATTGCTCAGGACAAACTAAAATAGCCTTCCCTTCTTCTACTAATCTTTTTATTTCTTCTTTTTCATTGTTTCCCCCATCGTATTTACAGTTAACTCCGGCAAGACAAGCACTTACCAAATACATTTTACCATCCCCTATTTATCAGCTAATTCTACTATAGTAACGCCGTCTCCTCCTTCACCGTATTTACCTAATCTAAAAGATTTAACATGCTTATTGCTTCTTAAAAATTGTGATATCCCTGTCCTTAACACCCCTGTACCACGTCCGTGAATAATTGTCACCTCCTTAAGTCCGGCTAAATAAGCATCGTCTATATATTTTTCCACCTCTAATAAAGCATCGTCAAGGTTTTTACCTCTTACATCTATGGAAGTGCTTATAGATTGAGACTTTTCGTGTACAAATTTGCTGTAGCCTTTTTTTACTTCCTCATCTTCTTTCTCCTCTGCTACCCTCAAATTACTTATATGAACTGTCATCTTTAAAATTCCTGCCTGTATTTCTACATTTCCCGATTTGTCAGGAAGAGAAAGTACAATCCCATTTTGGTCCAAAGGTACTATATAGACTGTCTGTCCCTCTTTTAAATTATCAGGGATTCTGCTGTAGTGAGCCTCTTTAGGTTTTAAAACTTCTTCTTCTAATTCTTCTAAATTTTTCTTTAATTCTTCTCTTACTTCTTGTATTATCCTGTCTTTATTTTGTGTGCTTTCTTCTGCCTCTTTTATTTTTTTAATTATTTCCTCGGCGGTAAATTTCGCCTCTTGTATTATTTTTCTCGCCTTTTCTTTCGCCTCTTTTAATATTTTATCCCTTTCACTTTGCAATTTTTTCTTTTCTTTTTCTAATTCCTCTTTTAAAATTTCTACATCTTTCTTTAAAAAAGCTATTTCTTGATTTGCCTTTTCCAATTCCCTTCTTTTACTTTCGACGTCTGCAATTATGTCTTCAAATTTTAAAGCTTCTCCTGAAATATACTTTCTCGCATTTTCTATTATTTGCTGAGGAAGTCCTAATCTTTTAGATATTTCAAAGGCATTGCTTTTGCCAGGAAGGCCTATTATAAGTTTATAGGTAGGCTTTAAAGTTTCAACATCAAATTCCACACTGGCATTTTCTACTCCTGGTGCTTTTAAGGCATACTGCTTTAGCTCACTATAATGGGTAGTAGCTATTGTCTTCGCACCAATCTTATGCAAGGTATCAAGAATACTCATAGCCAAAGCAGCACCTTCTATAGGGTCTGTACCTGCCCCTAATTCATCTAACAAAACAAGGCAATTTTTGTTTACTTTTTGGAGTATACTTACAATATTCGTCATATGAGAAGAAAAAGTGCTTAAGCTTTGTTCAATACTCTGCTCATCTCCTATATCCACAAAAACTTCCTCAAATATTGAAACCTGTGACCTTTCTTCCGCAGGAATATTAAGCCCCGCCATTGCCATTAAAGTTAAAAGTCCCACTGTTTTTAAAGTTACAGTTTTCCCACCTGTATTAGGGCCAGTAATGACTAAAGTATTAAATTGGTCTCCTATATATATATCTATAGGGACAATTACTTCCTGATTTATGAGAGGATGTCTTGCCTTTTTTAAATTAATATATCCCATTGTGTTTAGCTCTGGCCTTACGGCTTTTAGCTTTAAAGAATATTTAGCCTTAGCAAATATAAAATCTAAGTCTGAAACTATTTCAATGTCATCAAATAAAATTTGTGAATACTTTTTGACCTCTTGAGAAAGTTCAAAAAGTATTCTCTGTATCTCCTGCTTCTCTTTTAATTCCACTTGTCTCAATTCGTTGTTTAAGTCAACCACTTGCATAGGTTCAATAAAAAGAGTAGCACCACTGGAGGATTGGTCGTGGACGATACCTTTAAAAGTGCTGCGATATTCTTGTTTTACAGGTACAACGTATCTTCCCTGTCTTACAGTTATAATAGGCTCTTGCAATTCTTTTTGACGTGTAGAAATTATTGAATTCAATGTCGCCCTTATTTTTTCATTTATGCTCAATTTCTGCCTTCTTAAAGCTTTAAGCATTGGAGAAGCATCATCTGCTATTTCATCTTCTGAAATTATTATATTTTCAATCCTTTTTTCCAAATTTTTTATCGGTAAGACTTTTTTATCATATTCTTTTAACCTTACAAATCTATCACTTTCTTGAAGATTTTTAAAATAGCCTTTTATTTGGCTTACCAAGTTAAGAAATTTCTTTATCTTTAAAAGCTCTTGGTTATAAAGCACGGAATCTATTTGTGCTTTTTTTATATAATCCCTTATGTCCTCAAAAGCAAAAGAAATACCTCCATAGGAGGAAATAAAGCTAATTGCCTCATTCAGTAAATCTAATTCCCTCTCTATTTCCTCTATGTCTTTTTTTATGACAATATCTGAAGCTTTTTGTTTGCCTAAATCCGAATCACAATAGCCAACAATAAACTCCACTATCTTGTCAAATTCAAGACTTTTTATTGCTCTACTATTAATTCCTCTCACCATCACAAAACTCCTCTGTAAAAATGTCCTTTTGTATATTTTCCTTCTAAAATTTCAATTTCATTCCCTTTTAAAGCTTCAATATGCATTTTTAAAACTTTCTCTATTTCTTCATCTTTTTCTATTGTATCATGTATCCTCAAAAAAGAAAGTCCAGCTTGTTTAAGCTCCTTTATGCTTAACATTAAAAGCACATCTGCGTTTAAAATCTGCATCCTGCAAAAACCATTGCTTTTAAGAGGCATTAATTTGCCTTTTCTGTCTTTTAGAAAATAATAACCTTTTTCACACCTTTCTCTGTCACAGCCTACTAAATTTCTTATTGGACAATATTCCATTGTCATAAGAGGCAGTCTACCATATATTAAAGCTTCAAATTTTACATCACTTCTTTTGGCAATATCTTTAATCTGCTCCAGCGTAAGTTCATAAGATAAAGTCACAGCGTAAGGTTTAAAGTAATCTACAGCTAAATTGTTGAAAATATTCAAAGGATAATCTATAAATATCTCAAAGTCATAATTTTTTGCAATATGATAAAGCCCTAAATTTGAAACCAAAATTTTGTTTATCCCCATATCTTGTAAAAATTCTAATTGAGGCTTTATTCTTTTTATCTCTTCCCTCAATATAGAAGGGAAAGCAGCTATAACCGTTGTCTTTGAATCTTTTGTCAGTTCTAAACCTTTTTTAAAAAGTTTTATATCAAGCTTGTAATTGAAATAGACGTATTCTATACCCAATTGGCTGGCCATCTTCAAATGTTCAAGCTTATCAGTATAAAAAGTTAAACTTACTTCTTCCTTTTTCTCCTTGAAAGAAGGCAGAATAAAAAAGGTATGCTTTTCTTCTCTTTTATAATAGTCTAACTTTCTCTTTTCTAACATTTCTATTGCTTTTCTTCGCGCCTCTTTTATTCCCTTTACAGACATGTAAAGGCCTTTTTCAACTACTACCTCTATTTCTTCTACGTAGAAGGCTGTATCATTTATTTGAGTAAGTTTATCCTTCAAAAAATCTTCATCAATAGAAACTTTTTCTGCTATCTGACTTATTTCATCACTATAAGCTTCTACTGTACGAATTCCTTCTTGTATCTTTATATACAAAGGTTTGCCTTTTTTTAACTCCGCATAAATTTTTATAGGAATCTTTTTGGAAGGTAAGTTTTTCAGCTTGTCATTTAACAATGCATCATAAGTTTTATTTAATATTTCTCCTTCTTTTACATAAAACTTAAGAGGTAGTTCTATTATGTCTCCTTCATAAGCTCTATCTACCTTCTTCCCATTTTTAAATATTATTTCAACTTTTTGTCCTTTTTCTCCTTTTTCATCAGAAATCCCATCACCTTTTGCAATATCCCTTAAAAGCCTCAGTTTTGAAGTTTTTGAAGTTACACTTATCACTTCTGCAGCAGCAACTCCCGTGTTTTTAGGGGAAATATAACTCATTTTAGAGGGTTTAACTCCAAAAAGATAGCCAGTAGAAAATCCTCTATTAAAAATTCGAGACATCTCTTCTATAGCTTTACCTGAATCAAAAGCTTTGCTCTCATAAAAACTGTCAATAGCTTCTCTGTAGGCTTTTACAACAGAAGCGACGTACTCGGCATTTTTCATCCTACCTTCTATTTTAAAAGAAGTGATTCCCGCCTCAATGAGTTTTGGTATATGTTCTATAGTACATAAATCCGCCATACTCAAAAGGTGTAAATCCTTTTCTAAAACTTTTCCCTCTTTATCTACAAGAGAATACTTTAAACGGCAGGGTTGTGCACATCTTCCCCTGTTTCCGCTTCTTCCTCCTAGTATACTACTCATAAAGCACTGTCCGGAATAACTGACGCAGAGAGCTCCATGAACAAAAACTTCTATTTCAATGTTAGAATTTTGAACTATATCCTTTATTTCCTTTAATGTAAGCTCTCTTGATAAAATAACCCGTGAAACTCCCTTTTGAGCTAATTCCTGTACTCCTTCTAAATTATGAACTGTCATTTGAGTACTGGCATGAACTTTTAAATCAGGATAATTTTCTCGTAAAAACTTTAATACTCCCATATCCTGCACTATAACTGCATCAACACCTATAGAATACAAAAAATCTAAATAGTTCACCAGCTTTTCAAATTCTTCATTCGCTACAAGGGTATTTACAGTAACGTATACCTTGACATCTCTTAAATGGCAGAATTCTACAGCAGATTTTAAATCATCATAGTCAAAATTGGTTGCATAAGCTCTTGCACCAAAATTTTTTCCTCCTAGATACACTGCATCGCATCCTGCATTAACTGCACTCGTTAAAGCCTCATAATCTCCTGCTGGAGCTAATAATTCAACTTTTTTCATCCAATCACCTTTACTTTTCTTCATCAAAAGTTTCTATAAACTGCCGAAACTCTTCCTCTGTCTCTAAAAGCTGTTGTTTAGTTTTAGTAAGCTCCTCCTCTAATTGTTTTATATAGCGATTTTTTTCTTCTAATTCTGCTTTTAAAGAAAGCAATTCCTTTTTGATAGCATTATTTTCTTCTTTTGCAATAAAAAGTTCATCTGCAATATTTAAAGACGACAAAAGTAGTAGTTGCATTTGTGATAACTTTTCGTAGTTTTGGAGCAATTCTTTAATTACATTGTCTACATAATTGGCAAGTTTTATTACATGCTCTTCAGGATAATCAGATTTTAAAATATATTCATTCCCATTGATAATCACGGTAACTTTATTTAACTCCACAAAAACATCCCCTTAATCTTTTGTTATTTTATTTACTTCTACATTAAAGTGCAATTTCCTTCTTAATTAAGATAAAAGATAAAAAAGGCTGTAAAATAGCCTTTTTTATCTTAATTTGGCTCCTAATTTTTTGTCAAGAGCCTCTACAATGTTGTTGTGAATTACATTTACCTCTTCATCTGTCAAAGTCCTTTCATAAGACCTATACCAGATAGAGAAAGCGACGCTTTTTTTGCCTTCAGGGATGTTAGGACCTTTATAGACGTCAAACAATTCGACTTTATCTATAAGTTTTCCTCCTGTTTCAAGTATAACTTTTTCCACATCTTTTACAAAAATATCTCTATCTACTAAAACTGCTATATCCCTTTCTACAGCTGGATACTTGGGAAGAGGCATGTACCTCTTTTCTACATTAGCATATTGTATTACTTTATCTAAGTTTATTTCTCCACCGTAGACTCTAACAGGTATGTCGTAATTTTCTAAAACATCAGGGTGTATCTCTCCAAATATACCTAATGTTTCGTCACCTAGGAGAATTTTTGCAGACCTTCCTGGATGATAGGAAGGATCTTCTGCCCTTACATATTCTACTCCTTTTATACCCATTACTTCAAAAAGTGCTTCTATTACTCCTTTTAATGAGTAAAAATCCACATCTTTCCCGTACATTCCTATTGCAATAGTCTTTATTTCCTGTGGTAATTCTTTTAAGGGTAATTCTTTTGGCATAAAGACTTTAGATATTTCAAAAACTTTGAAATCTTGTACTTTTCTACTATAGTTGGTATAAGCTACATTCAATATAAAAGGCAGTAGAGTAGTTCTCATAAGGCTTTGGTCTTCTCCCAAAGGATTTATAATTTTAACTGCTTTCCTCAATGGACTGTCTAAAGGCACATTGATTTTATCTAAGTCTTTGCTTCCCATAAAAGATATCGTAACTATTTCATTCAATCCGCAAGCCAACAGCACTTCTTTTATTTTTTCCTCTAATTCCTGTTCTTTTGTCATTGCCCCCAATGTCGTTTGAGCGTTTTTCATTAAGCTATCTTGTATGTTGTTGTATCCAAATAACCTCGCTATTTCTTCTGCAATGTCTGCCTCCATTGTCACATCTCTGCGAAAATGCGGAACTGTTATCTCAAGGTCATCGCCTTTTTGTAGAACTTTAAACTCTAAAGACTCCAATATTTCAATCATTTGAGATGTCGGAAGCTCTGTGCCTAAAAATCTATTAATCCTGTGAGGATTTACAGTTAAAACTGTTTTTTCAATTGGCTTTGGATACTCGTCCACAAGCCCTTTTAAAACTGTACCACCACAGTATTTTTCCATAAGCTGTGCTGCTCTTTCACAAGCTAAAACTGTAATCTCTGGGTCTAAACCTTTTTCAAATCTTGAAGAAGCTTCACTTCTTAAACCCAATTTCTTAGAAGTATGCCTTATATTGCTTCCTTTAAAATTAGCACTTTCTATTAAAATATTTACAGTAGTGTCAGTTATCTCCGTATTTTCTCCTCCCATTACACCTGCCAAACCTATAGCTTTCTTCTCATCAGCAATAACCAACATTGAGCTGTCTAAAGTTCTCTCTTTTCCATCCAATGTAACTAATTTTTCTCCTTCTTTTGCCCTTCTCACAATTATACGCTTGTTTTCAACTTTGTCCAAATCAAAAGCGTGTAAGGGCTGACCTAATTCTAACATCACATAGTTTGTAACATCCACCACGTTATTTATAGGTCTTATTCCAGCTTTTAAAAGACGCATCTGCATCCACATAGGAGAAGGACCTATCTTCACATTCTTAACGACCCTTGCTACATATCTAAAGCACAAATCCGTAGCCTCAATAGTCACTTTTGCAGGATTTTGTTCTTCGCTTTCATTAACTTCTACCACTGGCATTTTAAATTTTTTCTTAAAAGTCGCAGCTACCTCTCTCGCTATTCCTACCATTGACAAACAATCAGGTCTGTTGGGCGTTATCTCAAATTCCAATACATCGTCTTTTAGCTGAAGAGCTTCATTTATATCCATTCCTAATGGAAAAGGTGGTAATATAAAAATTCCGTTTCTTTGATATTCTGGCAGCAGGCTTTCATCAAGTCCTAGCTCTTCAGCAGAACACATCATGCCATTGGATTCTATTCCTCTTAATTTGCCTCTTTTTATCTTAACTCCTCCAGGAAGAGTTGCGCCATGAAGTGCTACTGGTATGTAATCCCCCACTTTAATATTTTGTGCTCCGGTTACAATTTGTAGTTTTTCAGTGCCTACATCTACAATACCAACTAACAATTTATCAGCATTAGGGTGCTTTTCTAATGAAATAATTTTCCCTACCACCACATTTGAAATTTCTTTCCCATAACTTGTTATAGTCTCTACCTTTGACCCTGACATAGTAAGGCCTTCAGCAATAGCTTTCGCATCTTCATCTATGTCAACAAACTCTTTCAACCACGAAAGTGACACTAACATACGACCACCCCTTTAAAACTGTTGTATAAACCTTAAATCATTTTCAAAAAGAAGTCTCAAATCTTCTATTCCGTATTTCAGCATTGTAATCCTATCTATCCCCAATCCAAAAGCAAATCCACTGTATTTTTCAGGATCAATACCAGACATTCTCAAAACATTAGGATGTACCATGCCTGCACCTAAAATTTCAATCCAACCAGTATAGCCACAAACTCTACAACCTTTTCCACCGCAAGCAAAACAGCTCACGTCCATTTCTGCACTGGGTTCTGTAAAGGGAAAATAATGAGGTCTAAATTTGGTTTGAGTGTCTTCTCCAAAAAATTTTTTCGCAAATATATTCAAAACTCCTTTTAAATCTCCCATAGTTATTCCTTCATCTACTACAAGCCCTTCCATCTGATGAAATACTGGAGAGTGAGTTGCATCTATCTCATCAGACCTATAAACCCTTCCAGGAGATATAACCCTTATTGGAGGCTTATTTTTCTCCATAGTCCTTACTTGTACCGGGGATGTTTGAGTCCTCAAAAGTATATCAGAAGTCACATAAAAGGTATCCTGTAAGTCTCTAGCTGGATGGTCCTCTGGAGTATTTAATGCCTCAAAGTTGTAATAAGTAAACTCTATTTCTGGCCCTTCTGCAATAGAAAAGCCTAATCCTAAAAATATCTTTTTAATTTCATCCAATACTTGTGTCATGGGATGTTTGTGACCGTACTCATAAGGTTTACCCGGCATAGTTATGTCTATGTACTCATTTTTTATCCTCTTTTCTTTTTCTAATTGGGCAATTTTATTTTTTGTTTCTGTGAGTAAACCCTCAATTTTCTCTCTAATTTCATTGGCAATTTGACCAATTACAGGTCTTTCTTCAGGCTTTAAGCTTCCCATTCCCCTTAAAATTTGCGTCAATTCGCCTTTTTTACCTAAGTATTTAACTCTTAAGTTTTCAATTTGCTGTAAACTATCAGCTGACAGAATTTCTTTTTGTGCATCTTCATAAAGCTTGCGCAACAATTCTTCCATCTTTAAACCAACCCCTCTTTTGGTGTATTAGTTAAAATAAAAAATCCTCCGTCAATAGGACGAAGAATCCGCGGTACCACCTAAATTAGCATTTTATAAAAAATGCTCACTCATTTGGATAACGGTATGACCGGCAATGCCTACTATTAGTTCAGCACGCTGCTCCGGAGGGAACTTTCCATTATCTACCTAACGATAACACTCTCAGTCTACGGTGTTATCTCCCTGTGATTTTCGATAATGTACTTTACTCCTTCATAGCATTTTGAAATATTTTTTTAAGATTATACCATCCTAATTATTTTTTATCAACCTCTGCCTTTGAGATTCGTATAAAAATATACTAGCAGCGATTGAAACATTTAAAGACTCTGCCTCCCCTGTCATAGGTATTTTCACAAAGTCATCAACCAGATCTACAACACTGACACCTTTTGCTTCATTTCCCAAAACAAAAGCTACTTTATCCGAAATATTGCATTCATGAACTAATTTTTGAGCTTTTAAGTGAGTTGCAAAAACTTTTATTCCTCTTCGCTTAAGTTTTAACAAAATTTGTGAAGTAGTAGCTATGACAGGAATGTGAAAAATAGAACCCATAGAGGCTCTTAAAACCTTTGGATTAAAAATATCCACACAGTTGTTTATAGTAAAAATAGCACTAACCCCAAACGCATCAGCCGTACGTATTATAGTACCTAAATTTCCTGGGTCTTGAATATTGTCTGCTATAACATATACACCCTTTTCTTTTATATACGTATTTTCTTCATATTTTGGTATTTTTATAATCGCCATCACCATTTGTGGAGTTACTGTATCACTTAGTTTCTTAAAGATTCTTTCAGTAGTATGTGCAATTTCAAAATCACCTTTGGGAATATCTATTTTAACCCCTTCCCCCATAACTATGTACTCTATTTCAAAGTCACTTTTTAAAGCCTCCAATACACTTGTAGTACCCTCTACAAAAAACAGTCCTTCTTCGTATCGGCCCTTTTTGTCTTTTAGCTTTTTTATTTTTTTTATAAGGTCATTGTTTTCACTCGTAATTAACATTTCAACCACTCTTTTACAAAATTAGTTAAAGCAAAAGGCCATACAAACTGGCCTTATGCGTTTAACTGCTGCTTAGCTATATTTACTAATTCTGCAAAGGCTTTTTCGTCGTTTATCGCCATTTCTGAAAGCATCTTCCTGTTAATTTCTATTCCAGCCTTTTTAAGACCATTTATAAACCTGCTGTAGGAAATTCCGTGGGCTCTTGCAGCAGCATTTATTCTTGTTATCCAAAGCTTTCTAAAATCTCTCTTTCTTAATTTTCTGCCAATATAAGCATACATTAAAGATTTCATTACTGCTTGATTGGCAACTCTAAAAAGCTTGCTCTTAGCTCCAAAATAACCTTTTGCAAGCTTCAATATTTTCTTACGTCTTCTCCTCGTCACTTTCCCAAATTTTACTCTAGCCATTTTAAAAACCTCCTAATCTATTATGAATAAGGTAATAAGCGTTTGATATTTTTAGCATCCGCACCTACCAAATAAGTAGCTTTTCTCAATCTTCTTTTTCTTTTTGCATTTTTATGTGTTAAAAGGTGACTTTTATAAGCTCTCGACCTTTTAACTTTTCCTGACTTTAACACTTTAAACCTTTTTGCTGCTCCTCTATGTGTTTTCATTTTAGGCATAAATATATCCTCCTTCTGTAATTTTTGCTAACTTTTTGGTGTTAATACCATCATTAAATTTCGCCCCTCAATATTAGGAGCTTTTTCTATAACGCCATACTCACTGAGCTCATTTGCAAACCTTTTTAAAAGGTCTTCTGCCAGCGAAGTGTGAGCTGCTTCCCTTCCTCTAAATCTTATAGTAACTTTTACTTTATTACCTTCTTTTAAAAACTTAATAGCACTTTTTAACTTTACACCAAAGTCATGGTCTTCAATAGTCGGGGACATCCTTATTTCTTTTACATTTATAATCTTTTGCTTTTTCTTTGCCTCTTTTTCTCTTTTACTAAGTTCATACCTATACTTACCAAAATCCATCAATTTGCACACGGGCGGATTGGCTTGAGGGGCAATCTTAACCAAATCAAGATGTCGCTCTTGAGCAATTTTATAAGCTTCCTTTGCCGACATTATACCTATTTGCTTACCGTCTTGGTCAATCAGCCTTACCTCTTTGTCCCTTATTTCCTCATTGACCTGCAGCTCTTTGTTAATAAATACGCACCTCCTAAAAATTATGAAAAAATAAAAGCGGATATAGAAATACCCGCTTCTTTACAATAAAACAAAGATAAATACTTTTGAAGAAACCTTTGCACCTTCGGTGAAAGGTGAGAAGCGGGCGCTTCTACTTATTCGCTTTTTTAGTTTATCATTATTTTATTTTTTTGTCAATATTTATTTTTATGTTTGCTAAACCCTAAAAATTTGGTTAGTTGTATAATTAAATGCAACAGATAAAAAAATAGAAACCATAGTGAAAATCGTGTATGATATAGGTGTCAACTAAACATCATACAAGGAGGATTTTCACTATGGTTCATAATAATGATACCA
>Ga0207430_10113_pt1 | contig 37562 bp, 30 predicted proteins | sample YelNatsi3bottle8_FD_187544 | JGI IMG/M metagenome (GOLD analysis project Ga0207430, IMG submission 187544) | Hot spring thermophilic microbial communities from Obsidian Pool, Yellowstone National Park, USA - site 3 bottle 8 (SPAdes) (version 2) | ecosystem: Environmental > Aquatic > Thermal...
ACAATCACATTTGTACTTTGGATAATACTCATCTAAAACTTCATACTCAATGTCTCCAAAAAGCTCTGTTACAATATTTACAATATCTTTCTCAGCCAGAATAGAAGAGATATTTGAAAAGTTTTTCAGCCTTTCTTCAAGCTTGAGAATAACATCAGGGCTTGTTTCAGGTAGTACCTGGATTATGAATCCACCCGCTGATTTTACACTCTCATCCTTGTCTATCAAAACACCAAGTGCAACAGCAGAGGGAATCTGCTCCGACAGAGCAAAATAGTGTGTTATATCTTCTGCAATCTCGCCTGATACAAGTTCAATCTGCCCCACATACGGCTCTTTTAAACCCAAATCCTTTATCACTGTAAGTGTACCTTCTCCTATTGCACCTTTGACGTTCAACTTTCCTGCCTCGTTTATCTCTGTAAGGATATCTTTGTTCTTTACATAGCCTTTGACATTTCCTTTTGAATCAGAAACTGCAACCAAACCTTTTAAAACCCCTGTGCAAGAAATCTGAATTGAAATTGTATGCTTTTCACCTTTTAACATAACACCCATCATTGACGCGGCTGTCAAAAGCCTACCTAAGGCTGCTGTTGGAATAGGCGGAAGGTTATGTATCTTCCTTGCTTCCTCGACTATGTCTGTTGAGTCCATAATGAAGATTGCTATATTTTTGTCGTTTGATAGTGCTCTTAATATCCTTGCCATAAGCAGTGTTACCCCCAAAGCGAAAGTTTAAAAGTTTATAGATTTTATTTTATACCAAAAACAAAAAAGCTTCCAGCAAAACTGCCAGAAGCTTATTTTACTTTTCTTACATTCACTGCTTGGTTCCCTCTTTCACTCTTAACTACATCAAATTCCACTATCTGTCCTTCCGCTAAAGTTTTGTACCCTTCCATGTTGATGGCTGAAAAATGAACAAAAACATCATCACCATTTTCAGTACTGATAAACCCATAACCCTTCTCAGGGTTGAACCATTTAACTCTTCCACGCATTTTAAAAAAAGCTCACCTTCTTCTTTCATTTGAATCATTTACAAATAATATTGTGACTATTTTTAGAAAGTTTTATGCACTAAATCTTCTTGCAAACATAACACACCTTCGTGAAAAATGAAGTTTTTATAGGACTTTTGTAGTCATAAATCTTTTTTACTACTGCAAATTTGCTTTTTTTAAGTAACTTTTCAATCTCTTTTTCTGTATAGATGTACTGTGTAACTCTCTCATGAACAGTTTTTTTGGTATCGAAAACTGAAAAGTCAATAATAACTTTTCTTTTTCTTTTTTTGAACCTCCAAACAAACAATATATCCTCTACTCTCTTTACTGACTTTTTCCTTTTGCTCAATTTTTCTAAATACTCTGGTGTGTTCAAATCAAATATAAATACACCATCCCTTTTTAATAGCCTTTTCACATTTTTTAAATATTCCAACATGTCTTTTCGATTTAGATGATTTAAAACATCCACAGTAGAAAGTATAACATCAAATTTATTTCTTGGTGCAAAGTCCAAAAAGTCTTTATTATAGAGTCTTACATTAAAAGAAGAACCCGTAGCATAAGCAAACTTTATCATTTGCTTTGAGAGGTCAATACCATATAGTTTTTTAAAACCTCTTTGAGCTAAAGACCGTAAAATAGCACCCGTTCCACATCCCACATCTAACATTCTTGCTCTTTTTGAAATACCAAAATCTAAAAAGGCCTTCTTCAAAAACCTCAAAATTAGTCTTTTATCAAAAAAGATACTAGAAAACCTTTTATAATACCAAGCAATGTTGTCATAAGCGCTCATTATTGTAGTTTTACCCTCTCTCCAACCTTTCTCTCTGTGCCATTCAAAAGCCTTTTAATATTTTCTCTGTGACGGACTATAATGACCACCATTATTATAAGAGCCAAAAACCAGTATTCCCTTGCAAATATCAAAATCGCAAAGAAATACAAGATGCTACCTACTATACTTGTCAAAGACATATACCTTTTTATAACAAGCACAATCAATGCAAGCGCTATTACAACAAGGGTAATAACCGGTGTTGCCACAAGCGCAACACCAATAGATGTTGCAACTGCTTTTCCTCCTCTGAATCCAAAGTACAAAGGCCAGTTATGTCCACAGATTACTGCAAACCCAGCAAGCGTAACACCTAAAACAACATCATCTGGCATGACAATCTTAGCAAACAAAGTAGCCACAACACCTTTCAAAACGTCAATAGCAAATACCAAAATAGCAGGACCTATCCCCATTGTGCGAAGAACATTTGTAGTCCCCGGATTGCCACTACCGTATTTTCTAATGTCAACTCCATTTAGCATCTTGCCAATTATAAGAGCTGGCAGTACACTTCCAAGTAAATACCCTACTGCAAGCACAATCAAAATCTGAAGTGCTTTCATTAATCCTTTTCCCCTTTCTCTCTTATCAAAAATATTATGGGCACGCCTGTAAAGTCAAATGTCTTTCTGAGATAGTTTTCAATATATCTCTGATATGAAAAATGAAACAAATCTTTATCATTTACAAATATAGCCATCTTGGGCGGCTTTTCGCCCACTTGCGTCATGTAGTAAATTTTAAGCTGTTTTCCTTTGTCACTTGGCGGCTGGTATATTGTTGTTGCCTCTGCCAAAACGTCATTTATCTGGCCAGTTGTAATTCTCCGTGTGTAATTGCCATATACATACAAGACCGTCTCCAAAAGCTTTTTGACCCTAAAACCTGTCTTTGCAGAGATGAACAAAATAGGTGCAAATTTAAGAAAACTGAGTTTCTCTTCTATTTGCTTTTTATACTCATCTGCAGTCTTTTCATCCTTCTCAACAGCATCCCATTTATTTACAGCAATAATGCATCCCTTCCCTGCCTCATAAGCATACCCAGCTATCTTTGCATCCTGCTCTGAAACAGGCTCTGTGCCATCAAGAAGAATAACGCAAATGTCACTTCTTTCTATCGCAGAAAGAGTTCTGAGCATACTGTAGCGCTCAATATTGTCATAAATCTTGCTCTTTCGCCTAAGACCCGCTGTGTCAATCAAAGTTATAGGAACACCTTCAAACTCTACATATGAGTCTATTGCATCACGAGTAGTACCTGGAATGTCGCTTACAATAACCCTCTCTTCACCGAGGATATAGTTTACAAGAGAGGATTTTCCTGTATTTGGTTTTCCAATTATAGCAACTTTTATGGATTCCTCTTCTATTTCATTTATTCCCACATCATCAAAATAGCTAACAACTGCATCTAAAACATCTCCAACACCACTGCCGTGTTCTGCAGACATAGCAATCGGGTCAGAAAGTCCAAGCTCATAAAACTCATAAATCACTGGCTGCTCTGATATGTTGTCAATTTTATTTACTGCAAGCACAATGGGTTTTTTTGAAACCCTCAGCATATTTGCAACTTCTCTGTCTGCATCAGTAAGACCAGTTTTGCCATCCACCATGAAGATTATTACATCGGACATGTCAATGGCAAACTGGGCTTGGCGCCTCATCTGTTTTAAGATTATGTCTTCAGAATAAGGTTCAATACCACCTGTGTCTATTACGTTAAAGGAAATCCCTTTCCATTCTGTCTCGCCAATAATCCTGTCGCGTGTAATACCTGGGGTGTCATCAACAATTGCACGCCTCTCACCAATTAGTCTATTGAAAAGTGTAGACTTCCCTACATTTGGTCTTCCAACAATCGCAACAGTCGGCCTCAACCCTTTTCACCACCTTTCAGTAAATAGTAAAGTAATTTTCTACCATGATTTTCTACAGAATAGACTGGACAGTTGAATCTCCTCTTTAACTCCTCTATATGAACATCATCTAAAAACTTATTTTCATGGTTAAGAGCACATGAAGGAATCAATATATATTCACCAATATTAACATTTTGTAGCTGCTCAATTATGTCCTTCCCAGTGAGAAGTCCTGCAACTGTAATAGTCTGCCCAAAGAAATTGTTCACAATTTTAACAACATCAACTTTTATATTTGGAAATTTCTTGTTAAAAGTCTTTATAAGGCTCTTTAAAAACTCGTAAGCTGAAACACCTGTTATAAGTGTTACATGTTTTTTAAGAGTATAGTCCGGTTTTAGCCTTTTTAAAGCACTTAAAAATTGCTTTTTAAAAAGGGCTATCAATCCTACCCCATTTTCTATTTGCCTGAAGTCCTCGTAAAAACTATCCCCTGGTATATCTACTTGAGCTTTGATGTAAAACTCATCAGAGGCAAAAACAAGTTTGGTGCCAAATTCTTTTTCAAATCTTTTCTGCCATCCTGATATTTGATTTAAGATCTTCTTCGCATCATCTTTAGAAAAAGGCTCCAAAGGAAATAATCCCTCACGGTATTTTGTAAGCCCGACCGGTACAACTGCTATAGAGCGAATATTAGGATAAAATCTTGACAAGTCAGAAATTGTCTTGTCAAGTTCAAGGCCGTCATTTATTCCTTTCATAAGAACAATCTGTACATCAAACTCTATATTGTGTTTTGCTAAAAATTCTAGCTGGTCCAGAATCAGTGCAGCTTTTGGGTTTTTTAATATAAATTTTCTTAGGCTTGGGTTGGTTGTATGAACAGAGATTTTCAGAGGACTTAAATGAAATTTAACTATTCTTTCAAAGTCTTTTCCAGTTAAGTTCGTAAGTGTAATGTAATTGCCACTCAAAATTGAAAGTGCAGTATCGTCATCTTTTACATAAAGAGTTTTTCTCATACCTTTGGGAAGCTGGTCAATAAAACAAAATATACACTTGTTTACACACCTTTTTACTTTCTCGTATTCAAACTCTATTCCAAGAGGTTTTAGTTCTTTGTTTATAAGCCCGATTTTGTAAAGCTTACCATTTCTCAAATACTCAATTGTAAGTTTCTCTTCTTTAGAATAGTACATGTAGTCAATTATATCATTTATCTCCCTACCATTTAACTTTAAAACTATGTCCCCTGCCTTTAACCCACACTTTTCTGCCAAGCTTTTTTGCTGTATATTAGAAATTTTTAACATCTCTTCACCTTTTCAGACCCAAGATTTTTAATCTAAAAGCCCTTCTCTTGCCTTTGTAATATATTCCATGCAAAACTCATCTCGACCAGAGAGAGCCTCTGCAGCGTAAATCAGCTTCATCAAAACATCATCTAACGGGTCAGCGATACAGCTATTTAACCCAAAATAAATGGCAATAGGCAAAAACGCTCTATTTACCCACCTTCTTTTTGGGAGTCCAAATGACACATTTGAAAGTCCACAGATGATGTTTACATTATCAAATTCTTTTCTGATGAGCTTTATTGTTTCAAGTGCAATATCAACATACCTTTTGTCAACAGACACTGGCTGGAGCATAGGGTCTAAGAATATATCTTCCTCAGAGATACCCTCATTTGTAAACCTTTCAACAAGCCTCTTTGCAATCTCAAGCCTCTTTTCAGGTTCTTCTGGTATGCCGACATCGTCCATTAAAAGAGCAACCACCTTCATGTCGTACTCTTTGATAATAGGTAGTGCCCTTGACAAAATTCCTTCTTCGTATATCACAGAGTTGAATACGGCTCTTTCTCCTTTATAAATCTTCATAACCTCTCCAATGACCTCTGGTCTTGGACTGTCAATCGAAAGTGGTGCCTCAATCTCCTTTTGAATGCTCTCAACCATCTTTTTTAAAACTTCTGTTTCTATATCTACAAAAGCTCCTGCATTTACATCTATATAATGAGCTCCTGCTAAATACTGTTTTTTTGCAAGCTCCACAATATATTCAAAGTTGCCCTCTTTTATTGCATCAGCGACATTCTTGACTGTTGAGTTAATCTTCTCACCAATTATTATCATTGTTATTTAGATTCACTCCTTTTTTTAAGATATTCTTCAACCTTGTCCAGTTCAAAGCCATTGTAAAGGTCGTTAAGTAGAAGGTTTAATCTCTCCAGTGCCATCAGGACAATCTCTTCTGAAATCTTGTTTTCCCTTCTAAGACAAATTAGCTCATCAATGTCAACAACTTTATAGCTTCCATTTGGAAAAACTATAACATCAACCAGCAAATCCTCTGTTACAATCTTATCATTGTCAATATGCGTATCTATAATATCACAATAAGTGTATAGCAGTCTATCATTATAATCAAAAACCTTGCTAATTTTAACACCTTTTTTAAGATACACACAAGAAGCGCCCCATTTGATATCTTCTCTTTTTTTAATAGGAAGCCACCTTGTTATAAGTACATCATCATCCACGTAAACTATCTCATCAGAAGATATATCTATCTCTTCTTCAGGATAAAACCTTTTTCTAATTAATCTCAAAATTGATTACTCCTTTTACAATTGATTTTTTTGAAAATTATTATATAATGTAAAGTAGAGATTTGCAAACAGAATTGAAAAAGGCAACAAACAAAAGGTCGGGATGTGGCTCAGTTTGGCTAGAGCGCCTGGTTCGGGACCAGGAGGTCGCAGGTTCGAGTCCTGTCATCCCGACCATTTTAATAAGCTTCATTTTAGCTCTTTTGTAATTCATTATACAACTTTTTCAAAGCTTTTTTCTCAATCCGTGACACATATGAGCGTGATATTCCTAAGAGACTTGCAACCTCCATCTGAGTTCTTTCCCTACCGTTTTTAAGCCCATATCGAAGTTCAATTATGCGCTTTTCCCTACCTTTTAAAATCTTGTCAAGTTTTTTTAATAAATTTCTTATCTGTATTTTTACATCCACCTGGTCGTCTATATCATCTTGGTCGCTTTGCAACACATCTATAAGCGTTATTTCATTCCCATCTTTATCACTGCCAATGGGATTTTCAAGCGAAACTTGAGATAAAAACTTTTTGTTTTGGCGAAGATACATTAATATCTCATTTTCAATACATTTTGCGGCATATGTTGAAAGCCTTGTGTTTTTGTCTTGAGAATATGTCTCAATAGCTTTAATAAGGCCAATAGTCCCCACAGAAATAATATCATCTGTTAAATTTGGAAAAGATAAGGTATACTTTTTTGCAATATGAGCAACAAGACGTAGATTCTTCTCAATTAAGATATTTCTTGCTTCAACAGAACCTTCCCACATCTTTTTTAAATACATTTCCTCTTCCTCATCAGAAAGAGGATGGGGGAATGAGTTTGCGTTCTCAATATAAAACATCTTGTCTGTCAACTCGCAGAAGGCTTTTAGCTCGCATACAATTATATGATCATTCCCCCTGTTTTGTTGCATGTCCACCAAAATTTTTATTCTTCTACTTTTTTTCTAAGCATTGCAAACTCAGCAACAGGTCTGTCAAATTTTATTTTGGTAAGCTGCTGGGCATGAGGTACAACATCTAAAGGATTGCCTTCCAAATCAAAGATGCTATCAAGCTTTTGAACAAAATACGTACCATCTGGAAGCATGACCTCAACTACATCGCCCTTGAAGAATCTATTTCTTTGTTCAACCACTGCCCAGCCATCACTTAAAACCTCCTTTACAATGCCAATAAATTCATATTCCCGAATGTATTTGCTTGAGTCAAATTTATAATCATTGTGTGTTGGTTTTCCAAAATAGAAGTTTGTTGTATAGCTTCTGTGTGAACACTTTGCAATCTCTTCAAGCCACTGAGGGTCAACTTCAAAATGTTCTGGATCTTGGAGATACCTATCAATTGCTTTTCTGTACACACTTACAACAGTTCCAACATAAAAGCTACTTTTCATCCTTCCTTCTATCTTAAAAGCGTCAATTCCTGCTTCTACTAACTTGTCAATGTGCTCAACCATGCAAAGGTCTTTCGAGTTGAAGATATACGTTCCATCAACATCTTCGAATACTTCAAAATACTGACCAGGCCTTTTTTCTTCCATGATATAGTATTTGTATCTGCAAGGATGTGCACACTCACCCCTGTTTGCATCTCTGTATGTCATATACGCACTCAAAAAACACCTTCCCGAGTATGAAATGCACACAGCCCCATGGACAAAAGCTTCAAGCTCAAGATCTTGGGGTACATTTTGGCGAATCTCTTTTATCTCTTCTAAGGAAAGCTCTCTTGCCAACACTATCCGCTTTGCACCAAGTTCATACCAAAACCGCGCACTTTCAAAATTAGTAGTGTTTGCCTGAGTACTTATGTGAATAGGAATTCCAAGTCTCTTAGCTTTTTTGAATATACCTAAATCTGAAACTATTATTCCATCAAAGCCTAAATCTTTTATGCTATCGAAAAACTCATCTACCTTTTTTATATCTTCATTTCTTGCGAATATATTTGCTGTGAGATATACCTTTTTACCATGTTTATGAGCAAACTCGACCCCTTCTTTCATCTCCTCAAATTCAAAATTGCCAGCGTACTTTCTCAGTCCAAATTCTTTGCCACCTATATAAACGCTATCGGCACCATACATTATCGCAACCTTTAGTTTTTCCAAATCCCCTGCCGGTGCAACAAGCTCGGGTCTTTTTATTTTCATCTTTAAAACCTCCATTACTTTTTTATAGCAATCAAAACTCCATCGCTAATCGGTAAAAGAGTCATTACAAACTCTGGGTCATCTTCAATCATCTTTATAAACTTGTTCATCCTCTTTGCAATTGTAATCATTCTTCGAACCAAATACCTTCTTCCAACAACCATACCTTTGAAAAGCACATTGTCACATACAAGTAAACACTCTTTTGACATTTTATCTCTTGTGAGATTAAAATAGTCAATGTACTGAGCTTTGGCAGCATCAAAAAATATCATGTCAAACTCGCCATCTAAAGCCGGTAAAACCTCTTCTGCCTCGCCACCGATAATAGTTATTTTGCCTTGCGCACCAAATTCTTTGACATTCTTTTTTGCCTCCATAACCATATCAAAGTCCATTTCGATTGAGATTATTTTGGCTTCAGGACATCCTATGTGCATAGAAAGTGTTGAATAGCCAATGGCTGTTCCAATTTCTAATATCCTTTTTGGTTTTCTCAGCATTGATAGGATTGTAAGAAGCCTTGAAACCTCTCTTGAAACAATTGGGATATTATTATTTTTGGCATATTCTTCAATCTCTAAAAGTCTTCTGTCAATATTTGTAAGCTTAGATCTTATGAATTGGTTTAGAATCTCTTGCGATATGTCCATCTTTTATTTTTTCCCTTCTTTTATTTATTTCTGAGCTTTTAAAAAGATAAAGCCTTAACTTGAAAATACCCCATTGTAAAGTGCCAATTTTAAATTAGATTGTTGATGTTTCATATTATATCACAACTTAAAGAAGATAAATAAAAAGAGCCTAAAAGATAGGCTCTTTTTCCTCTTTTTTAGCTCTTGCTTCCATCTTCTTTCTCATCTCATGGTTCAAGATCTTTTTTCTGAGCCTGAGGTTTTTTGGAGTGACCTCCAAAAGCTCATCCTCTGCTAAAAACTCGATGCACTCTTCTAAAGAAAGCTGAACAGGTGGTGTGAGCCTCAAAGCCTCATCAGCTGTTGCTGAACGCATATTAGTAAGGTGTTTTCTCTTGCACACATTTACAACAATATCTTCAGGCCTTGAGCTCTCCCCAACAATCATACCCTCATAAACTTGAGTGCCCGGACCAATAAAAAGCCTTCCTCTCTCTTGAGCATTGTAAAGCCCATATGTGACAGCTTCACCTGTTTCAAAAGCAATCAAAGCACCTCTATTTCTTTCTGGAATCTCTCCTGCATAAGGCATATAATCATAAAACACATGATTCATGATGCCATTTCCTTTTGTGTCTGTTAAAAATTCTGACCTAAACCCAATCAATCCCCTTGCTGGAATTATAAACTCAAGTCTCATAAATCCATCATTTAGAATTGTCATGTTCTGAAGCTGTGCTCTTCGCGGACCCAATTTCTCCATGACAGTACCCATAAATTCTTCTGGAACATCAATTATTAGATACTTATACGGCTCATAAAGTTCACCATTTATAATTTTTGTTATAACCTGTGGCTTTGAAACCTGAAACTCATAGCCCTCTCTGCGCATAGTTTCAATTAATATTGCTAAATGAAGCTCGCCTCTTCCCGACACTTTAAATGAATCTGGAGAATCAGTCTCTTCAACTTTCAATCCCACGTTTCTCTCAAGCTCCTTAAAAAGGCGCTCACGCAGGTGCCTTGAAGTTACATATTCGCCTTCCTTTCCTGCAAAAGGTGAGTCGTTTGTTGAAAATATCATAGAGATTGTTGGCTCATCAATCTTGATAAACTCCAAAGCCTCTGGATTCTCTGCATCTGCCACAGTTTGACCAATGTTGATACCATCTATTCCGGCAATTGCAACAATATCACCAAGCTTTGCCTCGCTACATTCTACCCTTTTTAAACCTTCAAACTGATACAGCTTTGTAACTTTTGTCTTTTGCAAAACTCCATCTTGTTTTGTACAAACTGCAACCTGCTGATTGAGTTTTACCCTACCTCTTACAACCTTGCCAATAGCAATTCTTCCAAGGTAATTGTCATAGTCAATTGAAGTTACAATCATCTGGAAAGGCGCATCAATTTCACCTGTTGGTGCTGGGATATTGTTTATAATCATCTCAAAAAGTGGCTCTAAATTGTGACTTTCATCTTCTAAATCAAACTTTGCAATGCCTTCTTTTGCTGATGCAAAAACATATGGAAAGCCAAGCTGGTCTTCGTCTGCTCCAAGCTCAATAAACAGGTCCAGAACCTTGTCTAAAACCTCATAAGGCCGAGCAAATGGCCTGTCAATCTTGTTTATAACAACAATTGGTTTTAGTTTTAGTGAAAGTGCTTTTCTTAGTACAAACTTTGTCTGTGGCATCGGCCCTTCATATGCATCCACAATTAGTAAAACACCATCTGCCATAACAAGTGACCTTTCAACTTCACTTCCAAAATCTGCATGGCCAGGTGTGTCTATAATGTTTATCTTTATGCCTTTGTACATAATGGCAGTGTTCTTTGCCATTATTGTAATTCCTTTTTCTCTTTCAAGCTGGTTTGAATCTAAAACTCTTTCTTCAACTACCTGATTTTCACGAAATACACCACTTTGTTTAAGCATGCTATCTACAAGAGTTGTTTTTCCGTGGTCAACATGGGCAATTATAGCGATGTTTCTGATGTCGTCTCTTCGGGTTAGCATTGAATTTTATTGTCCTCCCTCAAAAACTTCAAGTAGCAACATTTTTTAATTTTAAACAAGTGTGTTTTCAAAGTCAAGTAAATTGAGGTTAGCGCTAAAAAATCTTTAAGATCGAGTCTTTTAACCTCATTTTTACACTATTTTAATGGCAAATTAACAAAAATATGTAATATTGGTAATGTTATCAACTACCTTGATGTATATACCTATATACCCTGCTTCTTCTGCAAATGTAATAGACATTAATGAATCTATGCTGATTATGAAATGAATTTTTAACTATTTGTGCCAAACTCAAAAAGGGGCTGTCCAAAAAGATAAGTGGATAGCCCCTTTTTCACAATATACAATTTTTGATTTACCAATTCTTATCCATATATTGTGGTTAAAAAACTTCGAAATTTTGTTTTTAAACAACTTCTACTGAAATTCTTATCATTTCTACTAATAAATGCAAATATTCATACCATGTAATTCCTTTACTCTAAAAAATCCTTTAGCTTCTTACTCCTGCTTGGGTGTCTTAACTTTCTCAGTGCTTTTGCCTCAATTTGGCGGATTCTCTCTCTTGTGACGTTAAACTCTTTGCCAACCTCTTCTAAGGTGCGAGCCCTGCCGTCTTCAAGGCCAAATCTGAGCTTTAAGACCTTCTTTTCACGCTCGTTGAGTGAGTCTAAAACCTCTAATAGCTGCTCTTTTAACATAGAATATGCAGCTGCTTCAGATGGCGCAAGAGCATCGTCATCGGGTATAAAGTCTCCCAAGTGGCTATCTTCCTCTTCACCAATTGGAGTCTCAAGTGACACTGGCTCCTGTGCAATCTTTAGTATCTCGCGCACCTTTTCAACAGGCATGTTCATTTCTTTTGCTATCTCTTCAGGTGTTGGCTCTCTTCCCTTTTCTTGCAAAAGCTGACGGGATACCCTTACAAGCTTGTTTATTGTCTCAACCATGTGAACAGGAATTCTTATAGTTCTTGCTTGGTCTGCAATTGCCCTTGTTATTGCCTGCCTTATCCACCACGTTGCATATGTGGAAAATTTATACCCTTTTCTGTAGTCAAACTTTTCAACAGCCTTCAAAAGACCAAGATTACCTTCCTGGATAAGGTCCAAAAAGAGCATACCTCTTCCCACATACCTTTTTGCAATGCTGACAACAAGCCTCAAATTTGCCTCAGCAAGCCTCTTTTTAGCTTCTTCATCGCCTTGCTCGATCCTCTTTGCAAGTTCAATCTCCTCTTCAGGAGTCAAAAGTGGAATCTTGCCAATCTCCTTGAGATACATCCTCACAGGGTCATCTATTGCAATACCCTCTGGCAGGTTTTCCAAATCATCTTTTAAAAGCTCTTCTTCTGAAACCCTATCATCAACAACATCAATTCCCATACTCTCAAGAGTATCATATATGTTTTCAACCTGGCTTGCATCAAGCTCTACCTTGTCAAGTATCTCTTGAATTTCAGAATATGTCAAAAACCCCTTGCTCTGGCCAAGTGAAATAAGCTCACGAACCTTTTCTCTGATGAGATTTTTCTTTTCTTCTGTTTTATTTTTATCATCAGAATTTTTCTTAGAAGAAGACTTTACAGCTTCTTCTTTTTGCTGAATTTGTTCTTTTTCCTGCTGCATCTGCTGATCTTTTTTGACATCTTTGCCACCATTTTGATTCATATCGTTCTGGTTATTTTGGCCAAGATTTTGTTCTGTCATCTGCTTTCTCCCTCCCTTCCTACCTTGAGTTTTTTTATCTCGTTTTGTATCTCGAGCGCTCGTTGATTATCATTTCTCTTCTGTGCATCTTCAAGTTCCCACTTTAAGCATTGCAGTTTAATTTGCACTTTTATATCCCCAATTGCCTTTTTGACTGCCTCAGCATTTTCAAAACCTTTTGAGGAAAAGTTTGTAAACTCAGACAAAATGCTTTCATCGGTTACAAAACTCAAAAGCATAGAGTAGCTCAACTCCATCCCCTCATCAATCAGAGTTTTTATCGCATTAAAAAGATTCTTAATATCTTCTGTGTAAAAATCATCTTCTGTAAGAAGACTCTTTATCTCTTCTGATTTTGGTGCCCACTCAGTGTACAGTGATAAAAGATACATCTCATTCTTTCTAAGCCTTTCTTGGTCACTTAAAACTGTTTTTTGCTGATTTTGCTTAAAATAATTTATATTCTCTATTCGCTTAAGTTCCTTCTGAGCTGTCTTTGAAAACTCTTTTGAAATCACATTTTCATCTATACCTGTGAGCTCTGACAACTTCTTTATATACTCTTGTCTTTCAACCTCATTTGAAATTGGAGTCAAAATCTTCTCAAAATATTCTCGTACAAATCTAAATTTCTGGTCTGATTTGGTCAAATCATATTGGTTTTTTAGCTCTTTTACTTTGTAATCTATCACAAACATGCTATTTTGCTTTTTTAACAAAAACGCATCCTTCCCAAACCTGTTTATATACTCATCTGGGTCTTTTGCACCTTCTAATTCCATAACTCTTACCATAAGCCCGTTTTGATACAATATATCAGCACTTCTTATTGCCGCTTTCTTCCCTGCCTCATCACTGTCTAAGCAAAGAACAACTTCATTTTTGTATCTTCGCAGCAGAAAACTGTGGTCTTGAGTGAGGGCTGTACCCAAAACTCCAACTGCATTGTCAATTCCTTCTTGGTGCAGAGCAATAACATCCATGTATCCCTCGACAACTACAAACTCTCTTTCCTTGCTCTGTTTTGCAATATTAAGACCATACAGAATCCTTGACTTTGAGAATATCAAAGTATCAGGTGAATTCATATATTTTGGAGCAGAAGTATCAGAGATTATTCGACCACCAAATGCAATCACCCTGTTCATTGTATCGAATATAGGAAAAATAAGCCTTCCTTCAAATCTACAATAATTTTTTCCATTTCTCTCAAGAAAAATTCCACTTAAATCAATAATCTCTTTAGGATATTTTTGAGAAAGCCTCTCATACAGGTCATTTTTTACAGGACAAAACCCCAGCCCAAATCTCTTTGCCGTATCTTTTGTAATTTTTCTTTTTATAATATACTTCGCAGCCTCAATATTCTTGCGAAAATAAAGCTGTTCTTGAAAATATTCAAAACACTCTTTATGAAGATTAATTAACTCTTCTTTCTGTTTTGCTAAAGCCTTGTCCTTTGCTGACTGAGACTCAGAAAAATCAATGTCAATCTTAGCCTTCTCGGCTAAAACCTTTAGCGCCTCAGTAAATGTCAAGTTTTCTATTCGCATTACAAAATGGATGGCATTTCCGCCAACACCACAACCAAAACAGTGAAATATCTGCTTGGCTGGTGAGACGTAAAAAGAGGGTGTTCGTTCTGAATGAAAAGGGCAAAGTGCCCTAAAGTTCACCCCTACCCTCTTTAAAGGAATATAAGAGGAAACAACATCAACAATATCCACTTTATTTAAAACCTGTTCTACAATTCTTTCTAACACATTATTTTCACCTTCACGTTTTTTGGGACAATTTGATTTTATTTCGACAAATTTTTTAAAATACCTTTTGACATTTTTCATAAAAATCAAAGCTTATTCCATGGCGAAGGTAAGAATATTTCATAAAACTTTCGCATAGCATATCTGTCTGTCATTCCGGCTATATAGTCGATTATTGCCTGTTCCTTGCCAAATCTGTCGATATCTTTTTTTACATCATCAGGCAAGGTGTCAGGATTTGACATAAAATACTCATACAAAGTTTGTATAATATATTTAGCCTTTTTTTCATCTCTTTTTGCTTCAGAGCCAATATACACATTTTGGAACATAAACTCTCTCAACTTTTGCATGGCATAAAAGACATCTTCACTCATGGCTATTTCTGGTTTGTCTATACTATTTCTTATTATATCCACAATCAATGTATTAATTCTCTCACGCTTTGAAAATCCTAAAATTTTAAGGCAGTCCTCAGGCAAATCTTCTTCTTTTAAAATTCCTGCTCTTATAGCATCATCTATATCATGGTTTATATACGCAATCCTATCTGCAAACTGCACAACTTTACCTTCCAACGTCGAAGGAATATTGCCCCACACATGATTTAAAATGCCGTCTCTCACCTCAAATGTAAGATTAAGCCCATTTTCACCTTCTAAAAAGTCCACAACTCTAAGGCTCTGCACATTGTGAGAAAAACCACAAGTTGTAATTTGGTTTAAAATGTCCTCTCCTGCATGGCCAAAAGGTGTGTGGCCCAAGTCATGTCCAAGTGCAATGGCTTCTGTCAGGTCCTCATTTAATCGCAGTGCCCTTGCAATTGTCCTTGCTATTTGAGCAACCTCAAGTGTGTGAGTCAGCCTTGTTCTGTAATGGTCTCCTTCTGGTGAGATGAACACTTGTGTTTTGTGCTTGAGTCGCCTAAATGATTTTGAATGAATAATTCTATCTCTGTCACGTTGAAACTCTGTCCTAACCTGGCACTTTTCTTCTGGTCTTTGTCGCCCTTTTGTGTTCTTAGAAAGCGTCGCATATGGTGACAAAATCTCACATTCGAGCTCTTCTTGGTACTCTCTTATTTTTAACAAATTCTCTCACCGGACTTTTATAAAGTCCTCTTCCCTTTAATTTTTTTAGATACTTTGTGGTATTTTCGGTTTATATAATAACTTAATTCTATACAAACTGAATTTTCCCTTCTTTTAAAGCTGAAAAATTCAAAAAGAAGAAGGCTGGAAATTCACAAACCAGCCTTCTTCTTTTATTTAGCTTATCTTTCACCTATGTTTTATATTCTCAATTAAGAGACATTTCCTCTTCTTTCCTGTAAGCGCTGTTTTAGCCTTGGCTTTCTCTGCACCTTTTTGTTCTCGTTTATTATTACAATGGGCTTATCTTCTTTTAAAACAGCTGCCTTTGTAATTATTACCTTCTCTATCTTGTCATTTGATGGAATCTCAAACATGACATCAAGCATTATCTCTTCCATGATAGCTCTAAGGCCTCTTGCACCAGTGTTGCGCTCAATTGCCTTGTCAGCAATTGCTTCTAATGCTTCCTTTTCAAATTCAAGCTCAACACCGTCCATAGCAAAAAGTTTTTGATATTGCTTGACAAGCGCGTTCTTTGGCTCTGTTAAAATCTTTATCAGTGCCTCTTTGTCAAGTGCGTCCAATGTAACAATTATTGGAACACGACCAATAAATTCTGGAATCATACCAAACTTTAGAAGATCTTGAGGCATTATCTGCCTCAGAATATCACCTATTTTCTTTTCCTTCTTGCTCTCTATTTTAGCATTGAACCCAAGAGTCTTTTCACCAATTCTTCTCTCAATTATCTTTTCAATACCCTCAAAAGCACCGCCACAGATAAAGAGAATATTTGTTGTGTCAATCTGGATAAACTCTTGATGCGGGTGCTTTCTTCCACCCTGTGGCGGAACTGATGCAATTGTTCCTTCTAATATCTTTAGTAGTGCTTGCTGAACACCTTCACCAGAGACGTCTCTGGTGATTGAAGGATTGTCTGACTTTCTTGCAATCTTGTCAATCTCGTCTATATAAACTATACCGCGCTCTGCTCTTTCAATGTCATAATCAGCATTTTGAATAAGCCTGAGCAAAATATTTTCAACATCTTCACCTACATAACCTGCTTCAGTGAGTGTTGTTGCATCTGCTATGGCAAATGGTACATTTAACATCTTTGCAAGAGTCTGTGCAAGGTAAGTTTTTCCAGAGCCAGTTGGACCAAGCATTAAGATATTGCTCTTTTGAAGCTCTACATCGTCTTTCCTGCTGTCATGATAGTAAATCCTCTTGTAGTGATTATAAACTGCAACAGATAAAATCTTTTTAGCATGGTCCTGCCCCACTACGTACTGGTCCAAAAACTCTTTTATCTCTTTTGGGGTTGGAAGTCTATCATCAAACTCGTTGTATTCCTCTTCTTCAAATTCCTCAGAGATTATCTCTGAACAGAGTTCAACGCACTCATCACAAATATAAACTCCAGGTCCTGCAACAAGACGTCTTACCTCATCCTGTGATTTGCCACAGAATGAGCATCTTAAAGTCTTCTTTTCATCGAATTTAGCCAATTTTAAATCACCTCAAAAAAGAAAGATTATGGTCGTCTTTCAATCACCTTGTCAATTATGCCATACTTTAAAGCCTCCTCGGCTGTCATGAAAAAGTCACGCTCAGTATCGCGCTCTATAACTTCAATTGGCTGGCCTGTTCGTTCAGCCAAAATCCTGTTAATTCTTTGTTTTATCTTCAATATCCACTCAGCGTGGATTTTGATGTCTGTTGCCTGACCACGAACACCACCAATTGGCTGATGTATCATTATTTCGCTGTTTGGAAGAGCAAATCTCTTACCTTTTGCTCCAGCCGCAAGCAAGAATGCACCCATTGAGGCTGCCATCCCAACACAAATTGTTGATACATCAGGTTTTATATATTGAATTGTGTCATAGATTGCAAATCCAGCTGTAACAGAACCACCTGGTGAGTTTATATATAGATAGATGTCTTTATCAGGATCTTCTGCCTCTAAGAAAAGAAGCTGTGCAACAATGAGTGATGCAATATCGTCTGTGATTTCGCCGCTTAGGATTACTATTCTGTCTTTTAGAAGTCTTGAGTATATGTCGTATGCCCTCTCACCACGGTTAGTTTGCTCAATAACTATAGGAACAAGTGCTGACATTTGTGTATCCCTCCTCTTTTAAAAGAAAAACAAATTTTCAGACTATTCTGTTTGGTTTTCAGATTGAGTTTCTTCACTTATAATTTTAGCATTTTCGTATATAAAATCTATAGCTTTATTTAGAATTATACCCTCTTTTATATACTCAATATCATCTTCAGAAAGTCTTTCTTTTAACTTTTCAACCTCTAAGTTGTACATCTTAGCAAGCCTTTCTAATTCCTTTTCAAGCTCTTCATCTGTTGCCTGAATATTTTCTACCTTTGCAATCTTTTCTAGTATGAGATTATTTCTAATAGCTTTTGTTGCTCTTTCTCTAAACTGTTCCCTGAACTCTTTATCCGTCTTGCCTATAGCTTCTAAATATTTTTCATACGTCATTCCAAAATATTGAAGGTTTCTTACAACATCCTCAACATAATAGCTTATCTGGTTTTCTATCATAGGCTCTGGAATATCAATCTCTGTCGTTTGTGCAATTTTTTCTAAGATTGCGTTAATCATCTCGTCTTTTGCTCTCTTGTCATTCTTCTCTTTTATCCTGTTTCTAATGCTTGTCTTTAGCTCTTCCAATGTCTCATACTCGCTGACATCCTTTGCAAATTCATCATCAAGCTCAGGAAGCTCTTTTACCTTTATCTCTTTTACTTTTACTTTAAATGTTGCTCTTTTTCCAGCAAGTTCTTTATTTTGATAGTCTTCTGGGAATATAACTTCAATTTCCTTTTCTTCATCTTTCTTTGCTCCGATAAGCTGATCTTCAAACCCTGGTATGAACGTACCAGAGCCAACTGTAAGCTCGTAGTCTTTTGCACTGCCACCGTCTATAGGCTGACCATCTACAAAACCTTCAAAATCAATTGTGACAATATCACCGTTTTGAACCTCTCTATCCACAGATATAAATCTTGCATTTTCTTCTCTTAAATGCTCAAGCTCATGCTCAACTTCTTCTTCAGCAACAGGATATTCAATCTTCTTGATTTCAACACCTTTGTACTGACCAAGCTCAAACTCAGGTTTGATATACACCTCAGCCTTGTATATAAAGCTTTTGCCTTTGCCAACCTGAACTATATCAACTTCAGGTCTTGACACAACCTCAAGCTTGCTCTCTTCAATAACCTTAGGATATGTTTCATTTAAAACATAGTCAATTGCATCATCATAAAATACCTCTTCACCATACGCTCTTTCAATCAGCGACCTTGGTGCTTTGCCAGGTCTGAATCCAGGAATCTTGAAATACTTAGCATTCTTCAAATAAGACTTTTGCAAACCTTCTTCAAACTTCTCAGGTTCAACCTCAACTTCGATTACAGCCTTATTTGTACCTTTTTTCTCAACCTTGAATTCCATTTGAATCCTCCCTCAAAAGATTTATTTTAAATTTAATCTTTGTCACTATCGAAAAGTTATATTTTAACTATGATATTGTAGCATAAAAGTTTCTATTTTAAAAGTAGATTGAAAAGATTTTTTCCGCACTTGTACGTGAACAATTTTCTTACAGTGACATGTCATTTTATGGAAATAATTTATTGTATGCACAAGACCAAAGTTATATAATTATTATAACAAAACATAAAAACTTAATGAAATGTGAGGAGGGATTTTTTCAATATGTTACAGAATATACCCAAAGTAAAGGTAGGAATAGTTGCTGTTAGCAGGGACTGTTTCCCCATCACTCTCAGTGAAAAGAGAAGGCAGAAAGTAGTTGAGGCATGCAGAAAAAAAGGTATTGACATCTTTGAAGCAAAGACAACTGTCGAGAATGAAAATGACGTTTTAAAAGCCCTTGATGAGCTAAAATCAGCAGGTGTTAATGCACTTGTTGTATATCTTGGCAACTTTGGCCCTGAAGGACCTGAAACAATGCTTGCCCAAAAGTTTGGTGGCCCCTCAATGTTTGTTGCGGCAGCTGAAGAGACACAAGAAAATCTCATTGACGGCCGTGGCGATGCATACTGTGGTATGTTAAACGCATCTTACAATATTGGTCTTAGGAAACTCAATCCTTACATTCCTGACTATCCTGTTGGAGATGCCGAGGAAGTTTCGGATATGATAGCACACTTTGTTGATGTTGCAAGGGTCGTAATAGGTATAAAGAATCTTAAAATCTTCAGTTTTGGACCACGGCCACAAGACTTTTTGGCTTGCAATGCACCAATCAAACCACTTTATGACCTTGGCATAGAAATTATGGAAAACTCTGAGCTTGACTTGTTTGAATCTTTCAACAACCACAAAGACGATCCGCGTATACCTGAGATTGTAAAACAGATGCAAGAGGAACTTGGGGCAGGAAACAAACACCCTGGAATTTTGCCAAAACTTGCTCAATATGAGCTAACATTAATGGATTGGTATGAAAAATATCGCGGTAGCTGTCAGTTTGCAATATTTGCTAATAAGTGTTGGCCAGCATTTCAGACGCAGTTTGGATTTGTTCCATGCTATGTAAATGCAAGATTAGCATCAAGAGGTATTCCAGTTGCATGTGAGGTTGACATATACGGAGCACTTAGTGAATACATTGTAACACTTGCAACACAAATTCCTGCAACGATTCTTGATATCAATAATACCGTTCCAAAAGATATGTATGAGGCAAACAAGGAAAAGTTCAAGGATTACAAGCTCACCGACCTTTTTATGGGCTTCCACTGTGGAAACACACCTATTTGTCATATGAAGTATGCTGAAATGAGGTACCAGCTCATCATGCACAGACTCTTAGAGCCAAATAAAGAGCCAGACATAACACGTGGTACACTCGAAGGTGCAATAAAGCCTGGTGAGATAACAATATTCAGACTTCAGTCAACGGCTGACTGTATCTTGAGGTCATATGTTGCACAAGGTGAAGTAATAGACGTTGACCCACGCTCATTTGGTGGAATTGGTGTATTTGCAATAAAAGAGATGGGAAGGTTCTATAGATATGTACTTATCGCGAAGAGATTCCCGCACCATACAGCTGTTGCATTCAAACACGCAGGAAAAATCCTATTTGATGCAATGAAGATGCTCGGCGTTGATGATATATCATTCAACCAGCCAGCTAATATGCTATATAAGGATGAAAATCCATTTAAATAATGGAAATCAAAAAGGGGCTGCGTAATAACTTAAGTGTCAAAATACCGCAGCCCCTTTTTCGTACCTATTACACCCTATTCTTCAAAACCTTCTCTTCATATTCTTTCGCCTTTTCAAGCCATGTGCTTCCCACTGGAACACCACTGTCGTAGCAGTATTTATTCCACACAGCACCAAATGGTAAGGTTTTGAACTCCTCTAAAAGAGCAAGGCGTTTTCCATAATTTCCTTCATTTTCAGCTTCAATCAAAAGGTATGTTGGTTCCAAGAGTGCAATAAGGATAGCTTTTAAGGCAGCCCTTGCACCTGTCACCCATGCGGTTATTCTGTTGATGCTCGCATCAAAGAAATCCAAAGCAAAGTAAACCTTGTCAAATCCATGGCTTCTTTTTACTTCTTGTGCAACAGACAAAACTTCATCGTTCAAAATCACAACATGGTCACTGTCCCAACGCATACCTCGGCTGAGATGCAAAAGTATCTTCTTTGAATATGCCAACACAGCTGAAATCTTGTCTGAAATGGTTTCTGTTGGGTGGAAATGTCCAAGGTCAAAGCAGATTGCTATATCGTGTTTGCTCGTAAATATATAACCCATGTAAAACTCGTGCGACCCAACCACATATGCTTCTGAACCTATACCAAATAACTTACTTTCAACAGAGTCAATAAGATACTGTTTGTCAACATTTGCATCAAATATTCTATCAAGCGACTCTTTCAAAATCTTCCTGTGTTCATACCTTTTTGCCGTAAAATCTTTTGAACCATCAGGAATCCAGATATTATTAATACACGGCTTTTGAAGCTCTTTGCCTATTTGAGACGCAATCTCACGCGACTTAATCCCGTGTCTTACCCAAAATTCTCTTATATTCTTGTCAGTGCTTGCCAGAGTATATCCTGAGGATGCCTTTGGATGAGCAAAAAAAGTAGGATTAAAGTCAAGTCCTATATCCTTCTCTTTTGCCCAGTTTATCCACTTTTCAAAATGTTCAATAGATAGCTCATCTCTGTCAACTTTCTTGCCGTCTGTCTCAGCATAGATAGCATGAAGGTTTACCTTGTGTTTACCAGGAATTAGGCTCATTGCAAATTCTAAGTCCTGCCGAAGCTCTTGCCCATTTCGCGCTTTACCAAAGTAATTTCCTGTTGCTAAGATTCCGCCACCGCCCATTCCTTTTGTTGCCTCTTCAAAACCTGTCACATCATCTCCTTGCCAGCAGTGCAAAGAGATTTTTATCTCTTTCATTTTTTTCAAAACTTCATCTGTGTCAACTCCAAACTGGCTATACACTTCTTTTGCTCTTTCATAGTCAAGCAAAATTTTCTCACCATCAAAAACCATAGCTAACAGCTATCCCCCTTTTTTCTTATTCATATATGATTGCTACCCCTTTTCTCATTGCTGCCTCTTCAATTTCTTTTGAGGGTCTTTTTTCACATACCCAAACGTCAATATCATCAAGCTTTGCATACGTAAATGGCATGTTCCTACCAACCTTAGATAAGTCCATTAGCATGACAACCTTATTCGACCGCTCTAAAATTCTTCTTTTGAGCTCCCCCTCATAGATATTTGCAACACTAAAACCACTATCAACTGAAAATCCAGAGGCACTCATAAAGGCAATGTCAATGTTTATTTCATCAAGCGAAAATATGGCATTTGGTCCAGAGACAGACAGTGTATTTCTGTTCACAATTCCGCCCAGCATTACAACAGAAATATTTTTCTTTTTAACAAGCTCGAGCGCAATGTTAAGCCCACTTGTAATAATGGTAAAGTTGTCGTCGTCAAGAATTTTTGCAAGACACATGATGGTACTGCCTGCATCAAAGTATATAGACCTGTTCTTTTCAACAAGCCTTCTTGCAAAAGAGGCTATTTTCATCTTTGCATCTATGTTCTCGGTTGCTCTTTTAGAATACTCATCCTCTTGTCCGCTGATCTGCCAGAGCTTCTTTGTGCTGACAGCACCACCATGTGTCCTTATTAAATGTCCTTCCTTTTCAAGTGTTATGAGGTCACGACGCAAAGTCATAAGAGACACATCTGGGAAAAACTCTTTTAACTCTTGGAGCTGAATCTCTCCTTTTTGCTCTAAGATACTTAAAATCTTTTCCCTTCTTAAACTATTCACAAAATCACTCTCCAATGTTCTTTCCTTTATACAAAATCATATACCAAGTTTGTTTATTCTCAAAATCTCATTGGTTGTAAAGTTGTTTTTAGCAACATGTCCTTTTAGTGGCATAATCCTTTCATGTATAGCGTCAATTATCCAATCAGCTTGCGGGAAGAAATAGTTTTCAAACTCATATGCAGGCACAATCCAATTTTTAGAACCAACAATAACTGGTGGCGCGTCTAAATAGTCAAACGCAAGGTCAGCAATCGTGGCAGCCATATCTTTGAGAATTGACCCTCTTGCACATGCATCACTTACAAGAAGGATTTTCCCTGTCTTTTTAACAGACTCTATTACCTTTTCATAGTTAAACGGAACAAGCGACCTTGCATCAATTATCTCGCAACTTACAGCATACTTTTCTTCTAAAATCTTTGCAGCATCCAATGCTCTGTACAAAGTAGCACCAACTGTTAATATCGTAATATCCTTTCCTTCCTTTTTAATATCAGGCTCGCCAATTGGTACTTCATAATACCCTTCTGGTACACCATCTTTGTGGAAAAGCTCGCCAATATCATAAAGTCGCTGACTCTCAAAGAATATGACAGGGTCTGTGCCGCTGAGTGCAGCGTTCATCAAACCCTTCGCATCATATGGAGTTGCAGGAAACACAACTTTTAGACCGGGTATGTGAGAGACAATTGAGCTCCAGTCTTGTGAGTGCTGTGCACCATATTTAGAACCAACCGAAACTCTTACAACAACAGGCATCTTAAGCGTTCCTGCACTCATTGCCTGCCATTTTGCAAGCTGGTTGAAAATCTCATCCCCTGCTCTTCCTATAAAGTCACAGTACATTATCTCAACAACAACTCTGCCACCACACATTCCATACCCAACAGCTGACCCTACAATTGCACCTTCTGATATGGATGTATTAAATAGTCTGTGATATGGTAAGGACTCTGTAAGACCCCTGTAAACTGCAAACGCACCGCCCCAGTCTCTTAAATCCTCACCATATGAAATTAGTGTTGGGTCTGTGTAAAACTTGTCAATTAAAGCTTCAAATATAGCATCTCTTAGGTTAAATACCTTTGCCTTTGGAACAGGCTTTCCATCTACTATGCCAACCCTTATCTTGTTCTTTATCTGCTTTATGCGTGGATTTTCTTCTTTTGGGATTAACACCTCAGGCTCTCTTTCATCCATTTTCTCAATTTTCTGATTTGAAAACATATACTGAGCAATCCCGTCCGGGTTTTTAATTAAATTTATTCTCGGTGAGACATTTTCATCAACAGCCAAAGCGCATATCTTTGTCATAAGCTCCTTTACATCTTGCTGTATTTCACTGATTTTATCCTCTGTTGCAACCCCTACCCTAATTAATTCATTTTTGAAAGTTACAAGTGGGTCTTGTGAAGCCCAAGCCTCAATTTCTTCTTTTGTCCTATAGGTTGATGAGTCTGAAGGTGAGTGACCTGTAAGTCTATAAGTCACAACGTCTAAAAGCACTGGACCTTGTTTTTGTTCAAGCAAATATTTTTTTCGCTTCATAGCATCTATCACAGCTAAAGGATTGTAGCCGTCAACCCTCTCTGCATGCATCTGCTCAGGATTGACACCTGCTCCAACTCTTGTAAGCATGTCATAGCCCATTGTCTCCCCACGTGTCTGCCCACCCATTGCATACTGATTGTTCATGAAGTTAAATATAATCGGAAGACCGCCTCTGTACTCTCCTTCCCAGAGCTTTTTGTACTGGTCCATTGCAGCAAGGCACATAGCCTCCCACACAGGCCCACAGCCCATTGCTCCATCGCCGATGTTTACTATAACTATTCCATTTTTGTGATTTATCCTTTTATAAAGCGCAGCGCCAACAGCTATGTCTGCAGAACCACCAACTATTGCGTTGTTTGGATAAATTCCAAACGGTGGGAAGAACACATGCATCGACCCACCCAAACCTTTTTGAAAACCTGTCTCCCTTCCAAAAATTTCTGCTAATAGCCCATAGAGAAAGAAGTCAATTGCAAGTTCTTTTACATTGCCCTTGTCTTTTTGCTTTCCTTCAACAACTTTTAAAATGGCACCATCAAAATAGCTCTCCATAATATTAATTAGCTCATCTGTGCTGAGCTTCTCAATTGCTGAAAGTCCCTTTGCTATCACCTCGCCATGGCTTCTATGAGAGCCGAATATAAAGTCGTCCTTGCCCAAAATAAACGCCTGACCAACTGCCGCCGCTTCTTGACCAATTGAAAGATGGGCAGGTCCTGGATAGTCGTATTTTATACCATTGTACTCGCCTGTTGTTTTTATAAGTGAGAGCATTGTCTCAAATTCACGAATGATTAACATATCGCGATAGATTCGCAAAAGTTCTTCGTCTGAAAAGTTTTGTCTTTCCTCTTCAAGCGTTTTGTTATATTGATTTACAGGAATATCATGAAACTTTATCCATCCACTTTTTCTGACCTCGTTTGGATCAATAAACTGTGACTTTGGCATCTTTTTAGATTACCTCCCCCACAAAATATTTAAAGCTCAAATATAACCTCTCTTATAATTTCACTGACTGTTGGATGTGGAAAAACAAGTTCTTTTATGTCGTCAACCCTCATTTGAGCTTCTATCATCAAACCAACACCATATATAATCTCCGAAGAGTAGTTTCCAATCATATGACAGCCTAAGATTGTCTTTTTCCTCTTATCTATCAAGATTTTACAAAGCCCATCAAATCCATCATTCTCAGCAACAAACCTTCCACTGTATAGCATTGGAAGTTTGACAATCTCATAATCAAATCCTTTTTGAGAAGCTGACTCTTCTGTCTCGCCAACCCATGCAACCTCAGGATTTGTGTACACAACAGAGGGAATAGCCTCATAGCGCATCAAATCTTTTTTGCCAATTATATTGTTAATACACACTTCTGCCTCTCTATATGCTGTGTGAGCAAGCATCATAACCCCATTTACATCACCTGCTGCATAAACCTCTGGTACATTTGTCTTTAACCTCTCATCTGTCTTTATTCTGCCTTTTTCTACCTCAACACCGATATTCTCAAGCCCAAAGCCTTCTACATTTGGCCTTCTTCCGCTACTTAAAAGCACTCTTTCTGCTGGTTTCTCAATAAGCTTGCCTTCCTTTTCGTAGACTACTTTACCATCTTTTATTTCAATTACCTTTGAAGAAAGCTCAAACTCAATTCCTTTTTTCTTGTAAGTATTTAATAAAATATTTGAAATCTCTCTGTCCATATTCCCGCCAATGTGGTCAAGCATCTCAATTACTGTGACTTTTGAGCCTGCAGAGTTGAAATATGAGGCCATCTCAAGCCCAACAATCCCACCACCAATTACAACAAGGGATGATGGAATGCTTTCTATGTCCAATATCTCTCTGTTTGTCAAAATATATCCACTTTCAAGTCCTTCTCTTATCCCTGAAATGGGTGGAATCGTTGGGGATGATCCTGTTGCGATAAGAAGCCTGTCTGCAATGTATTCATTGTTGTTTGCCTTCACAATATATCCATCTTTGCTCCTTCCCAGAATCTCACCAAATCCCTCTACAACATCTACATTATTCTTTCTAAGTTTACTTTTTATTCCTGTTTTGAGTGTCTTTATCACATTGTTTTTTCTTTCAAGCACAATTTTGTGATTGAATTTAATGTTATCTGCCTCAATACCATATTTTTGGCCATATTTTGCGCTTTCAAACACTTTTGCAGAGTACAACAAAACCTTTGAAGGAATGCATCCTTCGTTCAGACAAACACCACCTAAGAACCTCTTTTCAATAAGAAGTGTTTTAAGCCCATTTTTTCCTGCCCGCTCACCAGCCAGATACCCTGCTGGTCCCCCACCTATTATGATTAAATCATATTTCAACTCTTGCTCACCCTCTTTTTACAAACTCTGTTATTATATTTAGAATGCTAACAAGAGCTCAAAATTCTCAAGCCACTTTTTCAAATCCTGCAAAAACCTTGCTGCATCAGCACCGTCAAGTGCCCTGTGGTCAAATGTCAAAGACAGCCCCATTGCAGGATAGTAAGTAATCTGTCCATTTTGCTCTTTTGCACGCATCACTACTGTATTAACACCAAGGATTCCTGTCTGTGGTGGATTGAGTACTGGTGTAAACCCTTCTATTCCAAAACTTCCTAAGTTTGTGACAGTAAATGTTGCACCTTTTAATAAGTCTGGATTTATGGTGCCCTTTTTGCAAAGCTCTGCTAATTCTTTTGCCTCTTTGGATATCTGATTGAGTGACTTTTTATTACTGTTGAAGATTGTTGGAACCATCAGACCTCTCTCAGTGTCCACAGCAAATCCTAAATGAACATTTTTGAAATATCTCATCTTATCGTCTAAGAAATGTGCATTTAGCGCTTTGTGTTTTGGAAGCACTCTGGAGACTGCAAAAAGTATGATGTCGTTTATAGTAATATCTTCAAGGCCAAGCTTTTCTCTGTTTTCCTTGACCCTTTTCCTAAACTCAAGGATTTTGCTCGCATCAAATGAGGTGTGCAAAGTGAGTTGGGCTGTTGTTGTAAGTGAAAGGTACATAGCCTTTGCAATAGTCTTTCGGATATTGGAAAGAGGAGCTTCTTCATACTCTGTTTCATCTTTGATAATTTGCGCTGAAAGCTCAATATCACTTTTTTGCATCTTAAAGCTCTCTTTTGCCTTTTCAATGTCAGATATTGTGATTCTTCCACCAATCCCGCTTGGCTCTATATCTTTTAAATTTCCAATCTCTTTTGCCTCAGTTTTAGCCGCAGATGTAAATACATATCCAGAGTTAAAAAGCTCCAAAATATCTCTCTCTATTATCCTTCCTTCAGGACCTGTGGGAGTTGCAAATCGAAAATCAACATTTAGCCTTTCTGCCAAATTCTTTGCTCGCGGTGAAATCTTTATTCTCCCAGAAGATTGCAAAGCTTCTTTCATCTCTATTCTTTCTTGAGAGACGATCTCTCCCTTTTCACTCTCATTTGCTACTTCAGTATTTCCAGTAGAAATAGCAGTATCAATCCTTTTTTTGGGATTGAATATATCTGCTGACTCATTTTCCTGACCTATAACAGCTACATTTGTTAAAACAGGTACCTCTTCACCTTCCTCAAAAAAAATGTCCAGAAGTATTCCGCTTACCTTTGCCTCTTCGTCAAAGCTTGCCTTGTCTGTCTCATATGAGAACAAAAGGTCACCTACTTCTACCTTTTCTCCCTTTCTCTTGTGCCACTTTGTTATAATACAGCTTTCTACAGTCTGCCCTTGTTTTGGCATAATTACAGGCGTTGCCATCTCAAAAACCCTCCACAAAGTTGTTTCTTGTTAACATCTTATTTGAAATATTTTTTCATCAATCTGAAAACTTTTTTCATCTTTAGTTAAAATAATATCACTTTGTTTGTTTTATGTCAATATTATTTGTGTTTTGTTCTGAAATATCTCTATAATTTTAGATATGTTCATAATATTTTTGTTGCCTCTTCTGCTAAATATGAACTCCTCACAAGTGGAGCTGACATAACATGTTTAAATCCAATGGAAATCGCATATTCTTTATACTCTTCAAAAACTTTAGGATGAATATATTCAACAACAGGATGATGTTGTTTTGATGGTGACAAATATTGACCGATTGTAACAAAATCACACCCAACACTTCTTAAATTTTTTAAAACCTCTTTCACCTCTTCTTTTGTCTCACCAAGTCCAACCATAAGCCCCGACTTTGTGTATATCCTATCATCTATCTCCTTTGCCTTTTTTAAGACGCCAAGTGACCTTTCATAATCTGCTTTTGGTCTAACAGTTGGATATAGGCGTGGCACAGTCTCTACATTATGAGAAAGCACATCAGGTCCTGCTCTTACAACCTTGTAAATTGCCTCAACATCTCCTTTAAAATCTGGTATGAGAACCTCAACTTTAGTTTGAGGATTTAATTTTTTTATTTTATCTATCACAGCTGCAAAATGCTCTGCCCCGCCATCATCTAAGTCATCTCTTGTAACAGATGTCACAACAACATACCTTAAACTAAGCGTTTTCACAGCCTCAGCAACTTTTTGAGGTTCATTTTTATCTACTTCTCGCGGCTTTCCTTTTTTGACATCACAAAATGTACAATTTCTTGTACAAACATCTCCTAAAATCAAAAAAGTAGCTGTCTTTTTTGAAAAACATTCAAAAATGTTTGGACACTGTGCTTCTTGGCACACTGTATGAAGTGAAAGGTTTTCCAAAAGCTTTAAAACATCTTCTAAATCTTGACTTGCTTTAATTCTAACTTTCAGCCAATCAGGCTTTTTTGTTTGCATCATCTTTCACTATCCTCTACTTTAATTTTTGTAATCTCTTCTAAGTCTTCTTTAGACACAAACTTAAGATTTGCACCAAATATCTTTCCAAAATACTTTGCTACATTGCACACAACATCTTCAAAGTCAACCTTTTGTCCCAGCAATTTTTCCAGCGAGGTAACACCTCTATCTTTCAAACCACAAGGGATTATCCACGAAAAATGATCAAGATTGGTATTGACATTGAAGGCAAAGCCATGCATAGTAATCCATTTTCTTACTGCAATACCTATTGCTACAATCTTCTCTTTCCCAACCCAAACACCTGTATACTGATTTTCTTCTCTACTCGCCTCAATCCCGTACTCGTTTTTCAAGAGATTTATAAAAACCTCTTCTAAAAGCCACACAAACCTCTTTATATCCTTGCCAATGATACCCAGGTCAAAAATAGGATATCCCACAATTTGACCAGGACCATGATAAGTCACATCCCCGCCTCGTGTTACCTCAAAAACCTTCACTCCCATCTGCAAAAGCTTCTCTTTAGGAATTAGTATATTTTCCCACTTTCCACGCCTTCCTATAGTAATTACAGGTGGATGCTGTAATAAAAGAAGCGTATCTTCTAATCTATTTTCTACCCTTAGCTTATGAAGACGCTCTTGCAAGTGCAGAGCATCTTCATACTTCACCATTCCTAAATAGCAAACATTCAGATTCAACTTCAGTTCAACCTTCCTTTCAAAATGTTCAAAAAAATTTTATATCTTTTTTGCGTTTGCCAAGAGAAAATCCTCTGCCTCTTTGCACCAAAGCCCATTATTTCTTTCCACTATCTTCGCAAGCTCTGCAAAAAGAGGGTCTGTTTTGCCTTTTTCCTTAAAGTCTCCAATTGCGACAAGGTCAAGCTCTATATTGGTGTAAATCAGCTTTTTGCCACCAGGAATGTTTGGAAGATTTAATGTTGTCTCAACAACAGCATTTAAACCGCCAATATGAGTAATCATTGCAGCAGGGTTAATGATACCCTTTGCCATCAACTCCAAAGCTTCAATCATATCATCTGTGTTCCCACCACTTGTTCCAACAACATGTGTTGAGTTATAGTGAACATTATAGAAATTCAAGAGTGCTGAAAAGTTAGGGTCGCTCGGTCCTGCAAAAAAGTTCAAGCATCCATCTCTTGCCAATATCCTGTCAGCAAGCTCAACAAGATCTTTGACAGGTGCAAAGACAAATACATCGTCAAATCCCTTGCCGTCTGTGAAAGAAAGCAAGAGCCTTTCGACATTTTCGCTATTTGCAGTGTTTATATAATAAAGCTCAACTCCGTATTTTTTTGCTTCTTCAGGAGTATAGATAGACCTCGCCCGTGAAAGCCTTTGCTCATTTATGTCTGTCACAACCAAAACCTTTGGTGGTCTTCCACCATGTATTGCATAGTCAATAGCACCAAGCCCCATAGGCCCAGCACCTGCTAAAATTGCCATATTGCCACCTTCTAATGTCCCCATCTTGTGGATATACTTACCAGGTTGTGTATGATAGCTTGCGTGAAATGCACCTATTATACAAGACATAGGTTCTGCCAGGGAACCATAAAAAAACGCATCCCCCTTGTAGCTCAAAAGACAGTTTTGTTCCATAACCTCATTTGGAATGATTATGTATGTGGCATCTCCACCAATATACTGAAAAGAATAACCTGGTGCCGCATAAGGGTTGTCTTTTAGATTCAAAGCAGGCTGGACTGTGAACTTATCACCTGGTTTGAATTTATGTTGCCATTTTTTACCTACCTCAATGATCTCGCCACAAAATTCATGACCTATGATAACTGGGTTTTTGTCTATATCTTTTGGAACTCTTTTGTGTTCATTTCCTTGAATTGCTGCCTTGTATGATGACATACAAAGACTATCTGATACAACTCTTGCAAGAATTTCATCTTCTTTTATTGGTGGTAGGTCAAATTCTTCAAGCCTCAAATCGTTTTTACCATATAATCTGACCGCTTTTGTTTTCATCTTTTATATCCTCCTTCTAAAATTAAAAGCTATATTCAAATTTTAAGCTTTTATAAGATAATAATAATATATCCCATTCAAAAAATCAATAAAGTCAGAAACAAAACAAATTGATATAGACATAAACCCAACATTTGCTGTATAATTGATAGTAGACAAATCAAAAAGTCAACATGTTAAAACAATATCAAAGGAGGTATGAAAAATGAGTTGCAAGCGATTAGAAGGACAAGTTGCAATTGTGACAGGTGCTGCCCAAGGTTTAGGTGAAGCTTTAGCACGCAGGCTTGATAAAGAAGGATGCAAAGTTGTTGTTGCAGATATAAATTTTGAAGGTGCTCAAAGAGTTGCAAGTGAACTTACTGAGGCCATTGCTGTGAAGTGTGATGTTACAAACGAACAAGAGGTTGAAGCAATGGTGGACAAGACAATAGAGACTTTTGGTCAGCTTGACTTGATGGTTGCAAATGCAGGAATACTAATTGCCAAGCCGATTACAGAGTTTTCTTTAGCTGAATGGAAAAAAGTCATTGATGTAAACCTAATAGGATATTTCCTCTGCGCAAGGGCTGCTGCAAGGGTTATGATTCCCCGCAGAAAAGGTAATATAATCCAAATAAACAGCAAGTCAGGAAAGAAAGGATCATATAAAAATTCTGCTTATTCTGCTTCTAAATTTGGGGGGATTGGACTTACCCAAAGTCTTGCACTTGAGCTTGCTGAATATGGAATAAGAGTAAATGCTATCTGTCCTGGAAATCTACTTGACTCACCTCTGTGGGTAAACAGCTTATATGAGCAGTATGCAAGAAACCAGGGTCTTACTCCCGAGCAGATTCGCGAAAAGTACCTCAGCCAAGTTCCTTTGAGGCGTGCTTGCACATATGATGATGTCGCAAATGTCCTTGTCTTCTTGGCATCAGATGAGGCAAGTTACATGACAGGTCAGGCAATTAATGTCACAGGTGGTCAAGAGATGAGATAAAATCAAAGAAGGAGTAAGATGATAAATATGAACTGGGAAGTTGAACATCTCATTGAAAATTTAAACAGCAAAGATAAAAAGGTACGCCTTTGTTCACTTTCTGAGCTTATGAAAAAAGTGGAGATTGGACAAATCAATCTTCCACCAAAAAGCAGTGTGATAAATAACCATATACATACGTTCTACTCGTTCTCACCATACTCTCCTTCAAAAGCAATCTGGATGGCAAAAATTTATGGACTTCCCACAGCTGGTATCATGGACCATGACACAATTGCTGGAGCTCTTGAATTTATTGAAGCAGGCAAAATTGCCCAAATTGCAACAACAATAGGTGTTGAATGTAGAGCAGATTTTTCAAAAACGCCTTTAAATGGCAAAAAAATTAACAATCCTGACCAAGACTCAATTGCCTATATTGCAATACATGGAATACCGCACACAGAGATTGATACTGTTACAAATTATTTTACACCATATTTAAAAAAGAGAGTTCAGAGAAACAAACTCATGGTTGAGAGAATAAATGAGCTTCTCTGTAGCTATGATATTCATCTTGATTTTGAAGAAGACGTTGCTAATAATTCTATGTATTTTGATGGTGGAAGCATAACAGAACGTCATATCCTATTTGCTCTTTCAAAAAAGCTTATAGAGAAATTTGGTAAGGGGACAAGATTAATTGAATTTTTAAAAAATGAGCTTGAAATCGAACTGCGGCCGAAAGTTGAAAAAAATCTTCTTGAACTTGAAAATCCTTATTATGAATATGATCTTTTGGGTGCTTTAAAAAGCGACTTTACACCAAGATTTTATATAAAAGCAACTGAGGAGTGTCCAGATATAAAAGAGCTTGTTGAATTTTCCGAAAGAATTGGAGCAATAATTGCATATGCTTATTTAGGCGATGTCACAGAATCTGTGACAGGTGACAAACCAAGCGAAAAATTTGAAGATGAATATCTTGACCTATTGTTTGAGGTATTAAATGATTTGGGAATAAAAGCTGTTACTTATATGCCATCACGAAATACCCTCCAGCAACTTCAAAGGGTACGAAAGTTGTGTGAAAGATATAACTTTTTACAGATAAGCGGCGAAGACATTAATTCACCTCGCCAAAGTTTTGTATGTGAAGCTTTAAAAAACGAAGAGTTTAAAAACTTAATTGACACAACTTGGGCACTAATTGGACATGAGATAATGGCAACTTATGATAAAAACTTAGGCTTTTTTTCGAAGAAGATGCAACAAAAATTCCCAGATTTAAAAGAGAGAATTTCCTATTTTAAACAAATTGGACTTAGTGAGTGGAAAAATACTTTTTAAAAGAGTTTACAAAACAGAAAAAGCTACAGCCCGTGCTGTGTCGGACTGTAGCCTTTTTGTTTTTATTTTGCTATTTCTTTTATTAATCTTTTTCTATACTCTTCGCTTTCCCAGCTTTTGATATAATTTGTACTATCCTCTGTCATAGTTTTTATTGTAAGGCCCAATTTATCAATTTGTTCTATTACATAAAAGTATGCCAAAAGCGTCTCTTCAATTGCCAATGCTTCTGAGTATGTTGTGTTATAAATTACTTCTTTAGATTTAGCGCTAATTTCTATCTTTGGCTCATCTGTGTAGAAATTAGAGTTTATATAAACAAGCTGGTCAGGATATAATGGGTATTTTTCAAAAAATTCATAATTTATATTTTTAATCGCTATAAAATCGCATATGAACTTTGTTTCACTTTTGTATTTCTCTTCACCAATCTTTTCTAATTTAACAGTCGGATATCTTCCTTTTATCCCTAATCTTTTTTTAATTAGATTATTTACCTTTTCATGTATTTCAATAACCTCTTTATAAACATCTGAAGATACTATAAGCCCGTGATTCTCCATTATTAATATTTTGGGCTTTTCTTTATCTTTCTCACTTAAACTTGAAATCTTTTCTTTTATCTTCAATGTCAACGAAAAACCGGGATTAATGTATGGTATCCAAATAGGATTGTAGCCTTCTTCCTTTAAAATCCTTTCGGCTATTTCTTTGCCTTCGTATGAACATGCTAATATGTTTGTATACACAGAATGAGAATGGATGACATACCTATCAAGTATGGAATGAAAACCAACCTCAACAGAAGGTCTTAAAACACTTGCTGTTGGTTGAACAATACTTTTTATCGCAACATCCACACTTTCTTTTTCAAAATCATAAGCTGTAGATGTATTGACATTATCATAATAATCCCTTATTCTGCTGTAATCTACAATGACATATCCCTCTTGTTTGGTAACCTGACCTAACCTAAATCCAGACGCTTTTATTGCCATAAAATTTGAATCTAACTTCACAGATATATTCCCACCGCCACCTTGAACATAGTCAATTCTTTTTCCTATTTTTTGGCACATCCTGACAAGTTCCAGCAAACCCTTGCTTTTCATCTCATCCTTCCTTTCAAAATTTGTTTTAGAGCTTGAACGCTTTTTCAATCTCCTCAATCTCTTCCTGACTTATCAACACCACCTCACCTAAATTTTTTGCATCAATTATTGCCTTTGCAGTAAATTCTAAAACTTCAAGCTTGTCAAATGCATCAAGAAGGTCCTTACCAACAACAATTACACAGTCATTTTCTACAATAACAGCTGGGGTCTGTTTTGAAAAAACATCTGCTGTCATTTTGGGTTGCATAAATGTAGAACCAAACGGAATCTTCTTGACATTTCTCAACTGAATGTATGTCTCGGGAATTGTCTTCGAATCAAATTCATTGTCAGTCACAGCAAACGCCATTATATTTGGCGGGTGTGCAATTATAATTGCATTGACATCTGGATGTTTTTCATAGATATACTTGTGAAGAAGCACCGACCTACTCGGTCTTTTCCCAGCCTCCTTATACCCATTTTCTATTCTGACAATATCCTCTACCTCAATGTATTTTCTGTCCACCATATAGGGAGTTATTATAAAAGAGTTTTCATTTAGCCTTTGTGAAAAAGTGCCTTGTGTACTTGTAAACAGTCTTTGGTCATATGCCCTGTGAATAAGCTCACACATTCTCTTTCGCGCTTGTCTTTCAAAACTTGAAAAGGTCTTTGGAATAAACTCATCCATCTTAATATCCTGTTTTGCCTTTGAAATTTCAAGGTCCTTTGGCCGCAAGGATTTAGGGCTGCCTATCGCCCTTGCTCTTATCTCAAGCTGGGCACAAAAATCTAAAGTCTCAAACGCCATAAAAGCCTTAAAAAGGTTTTCAGCACCTACAACCATTCCGTGGTTTGCCAAAATAGCAGTAGAAACACCCTTTTTGAATGTATCTGCTATCTTTTGACCAAGTTCTCTGCTGCCTGGCAGTGCGTAGTCTACAAGTTCAACCTCCCCACATATCAAGTGGACGTTTGGAATGAGTTTTGTGTTCGGAATCTTTCTTGCTATTGAAAATGCCATAATCGCTGGTGGATGCGCATGAATTATAGCTTTGATGTCTGGCCTTGCTCTGTAAATCATCTCGTGAAAAGGGAGCTCAACAGATGGCTTGTATTTCCCAATAATTTCTCCATCACTTTTTACTTGCACTATGTCACCCGGCTTTAAACTTCCTTTGTCGATCCCAGACGGTGTAATCCATATATCGCCATTTTCATCTATTACGGAAATATTGCCACCAGATGTTGTAGTCATACCATACCCATATATTCTTTCCATTATCATGACTATTTGGTCTGCTGGATGAAGTAGTTCAAATTTCATAGTATATACTCCTTTCTAAAACAAATATTTGTGCATTTTTATAGTTTTGTCTGATTTTGCAGGATATTTGTATCTATAGCTTAAAATTTTTGTTTTTATGTTTATTTGTATTTATTTTTGAGGTCTTTTATTAATTATTATAATCTAATTACACTATTTTGTCATTATCATTTATTGATATTTTAAACGAATGTGGTTTTTACAAAACTAACAAATTGATGATGGAATTATGAAATATACATAAAGAAAACAAAAAACTAATCAACTTATATGTTAAAACTACATCTGCTATTGAATTTGCTAATTTTCTGTGTTATATTTTTAGCTAAATGCTCAAAGACTAATCGGGCAATTCCTAAACTTTACTAATCATCTAAGGGGGCGCAAAATGGAACACAATACACACCTTAAGAAAAACTTAAATGTTTGGATGACACTTTCCTTAGTTATCGGAATGGTAATAGGCTCAGGTGTATTTTTCAAAGCAACTCCTGTTGCTAAATATTCGGGGAGCTTTTTATTTATCTTTTTAGCGTGGTTTTTAGGTGGCGTGATGTCTATTTGTGGAGCGCTTGTTGCTGCGGAGTTTTCTGCAAGGTATCCTCATACAGGTGGACTTTATGTATATCTTGAAAAAATTTACGGGGATATAGTCTCATTTTTGTTTGGATGGATGAACACTTTAATTTATATCCCTGCAATACTTTCTGCACTTTCTGTGCTGTTTGCCGACCAAGTAGCAAGTTTATTAAAGATAAACCAAATTACTCATGACATTCTTGCTCTGAGTATTCTAACATTTGTGATGTTTATAAATATTATAGGCAACAAATATGGTGGTGGTTTTCAGCTTTTTGCAACAGTTTTAAAATTAGTCCCTATTTTTTTGATTATTTTGTTTGGCCTAACAAGACATATTGAAATGGGAAATTTTGCAGCTTATAGAGAAGTTTCTCAAAATTTTGGACTTGCTGTTTTGTCTACTTTGTGGGCATATGATGGATGGCTCTCTGTACCAAATGTAGCAGGAGAAATGAAAAATCCAAAGAAACAACTTGTTTTTGTTTTGATATTTGGAATGTCTTTTGTAATGCTTGTTTACTTACTCGTAAACATAGCTTATATAAATGTTCTTGGAATTGGGAAACTTGCTTCTTATGAAAATAGCATAAATGTTATATCTGAAATCTTATTTGGTAAAGTGGGTGGAATTTTGATTTCGCTTGGAATAATTATCTCAATTGTGGGGACTTTAAATGGCTTTGCTCTCACCGGCATTAGAATACCATATGCAATGGCAACAAACAATCGCTTTGTAGCAAACAGTGTGTTTTCAAAACTCCATCCAAAGTTTGCAACACCGATTAACTCTTCA
>Ga0207430_10114_pt1 | contig 37281 bp, 34 predicted proteins | sample YelNatsi3bottle8_FD_187544 | JGI IMG/M metagenome (GOLD analysis project Ga0207430, IMG submission 187544) | Hot spring thermophilic microbial communities from Obsidian Pool, Yellowstone National Park, USA - site 3 bottle 8 (SPAdes) (version 2) | ecosystem: Environmental > Aquatic > Thermal...
GCTTCTTTGTATTTTTTGAATATCTCATAGAAGTTTTGGTCTCTGCAGATTGCAATGCCAAATCTTCTCTGCTTGAATTCAAATACCAGAGTTTCTTCGCCTTGCGAGAATATCTTCTTTTCAAGCTCAGTTGGATGAATCTTGTCATATTTTAAACTCTCACCTGTTGGGAAGATTACTGTTGCTCTGTTTAAAAGCCTTTCTTCTTGCCTAAAAGGATGACCTATTATACTGCAGATAGAATATTCTTTGCACTTTTTTGATATTTGTTCCAAAAAATCCGAAATTATTCAATTCAAATCTTGAGATTGTAAAAGTTCAATGTTATAACCTGTCAGCGCCATTTCAGGAAAACACACCAAATCCACTTGTTCGTTTTTTGCTTTATCCAAAAAATAAAGTATTTTACAGAAGTTACTTTCCACCAGATCACAAATTTTCATCTGAACAACTCCAATCTTCAATTCTACCATCTCCTCAATATTTTCTCTAAAGACCAGCCACCAATTTCTATTTTGACTTTATGATATCATTTTTTCAACAGAAAAATCTATTGTCCATTTTGGACAACTGCCAACTTGCTCAAAAAAGAATATTCTTCTTTTCATATTTCGCCACAATAGATATAATATAAAAGAATGGGGAATAGTAAAAAGTCTTTTTAGAGAGAGGGTGCAAGGATTTGAAACCAAATCATGAAAAACTTATCATAGAAGGTGGATATCCCCTTTTTGGAGAGGTTCCAATAAATGGTGCAAAAAATGCTGCAGTTGCTGTGATTCCTGCTGCCCTGATGACGGAGGGAGAGAGCATAATTGAGAATCTCCCACTGATTGAAGATGTGTTTGCTATGGATGATATACTTTTGCGGCTTGGAGCAAAGATTGAATATGACAATCATTCATTAAAGATAGATGCAAGCAATTTACAAAGTTATGTAGCGCCATATGAAAGTGTGAGAAAGATAAGAGCTTCGTACTACCTGATTGGAGCGCTTCTTACCCGCTTTGGCAAGGCAGAGGTTGCAATGCCGGGCGGGTGCAATTTTGGCGCGCGTCCGATTGACCAGCATATAAAAGGTTTTAGAGCGCTTGGTGCTGATGTTAAGATTGAAAATGGCATGATAAAGGCATATGCAGAAGAACTTGTTGGAACTAAAATCTATTTAGATGTTGTGTCTGTTGGCGCCACAATTAATCTCATGCTTGCTGCTGTCAAGGCAAAGGGGACAACAATAATAGAAAATGCAGCAAAAGAACCTCATGTTGTTGATGTTGCCAATTTTCTAAACGCTATGGGCGCAAAGATTAAAGGAGCAGGAACTGACGTCATTAGAATTGAAGGTGTGAAAACACTGCATCCTACGAGGTATGCAATCATTCCTGACCAGATAGAAGCTGGTACATACATGATAGCTGCATGTGCAACAAAAGGACACATTATAGTAAAAAACATAATCCCAAAACATTTGGAGTCCTTAACTGCAAAGCTACTTGAGATGGGTGCTGAGGTAAATGTATTTGAAGACAGCATTGAGGTAAGATGCAAAGAAAGGCTAAGGGCCTCCAGTATAAAGACGATGCCATACCCGGGCTTTCCAACCGATCTTCAGCCTCAGATGACAGTGCTTTTGAGCCTTTGCAGTGGAACAAGCATTGTCACAGAAGGTGTATGGGAAAACAGGTACCAGTATGTAGACGAGCTAAAAAAGATGGGGGCAAATATCAAGGTTGAAGGAAGAGTTGCAGTTGTGGAAGGTGTTGAGAGTTTGCAAGGTGCAGAGGTTGTAGCGGTTGACCTTCGGGCTGGTGCTGCGTTAATTGTTGCAGGACTTGCCGCAAAAGGAAAGACAGTAATATACAATACAAAAAATGTTGACAGGGGCTATGAGAATATAGATTATAAACTCAAACTTTTGGGTGCAAAAATTTCAAGAGTTTAAACCAAAAGGAGAAAGATCATAATGTCTTATGAAATAATCTTTTGTCCGCTTTATAGCGGTAGCAGTGGAAATGTAATCTTAATTTCATACAAAGACACGAGCATCTTGGTGGATGCAGGTGTGAGTTTTAGAAAGCTAACATGCGCTTTGAATAAAATTAGCTTTAACAAGAAAATTGATGCCATTTTACTATCCCACGACCATTCTGACCATGTGAAATGTGCAGGTGTGTATTTTAGAAAGCTGAATGTGCCAATTATAACAAACCACAAGACATGGGAAGCTATAAAAAAATCACTTGGCAAGGTTGACGAAAGAAATGTGCATCTAATTGAGACAGGGACAAGCTTTTCAGTTGGAAGCATTGGCATTGAGACATTTTCAATTCCACACGATGCAAAGGACCCAATGGGGTTTTGCTTCTATCTTGGTAGAAAAAAGATTTCAATATCAACCGATTTGGGGCACGTAAATGAGAAGGTTGCTCAAAAGATTGATTTTTCGGATATTATCTTGCTTGAATCAAACCATGATGTTGGGATGCTTTTAACTGGTCCTTATCCTTATTATTTAAAGCAGAGGATAAAAAGCGATACTGGACATTTGTCAAATGAACAGGCAGCACAGATGATTTTAAAATTAAACCTTGAGAAGGCAAAGAGGATTTACTTGGGACATTTGAGTGAGGAGAACAACCACCCTGATGTTGCGCTGATGACTGTAAAATCCATCTTAAAAGAAAAAGGCGTGTTTGAAAGCTTTGATTTTAGCTTAGATGTGGCACAAAGATATCAGCCCTCTTTGTGCTCTTTCCTATAAATATACATTTATAAAGTTTTTGAAAGGGGAGAGATAGAATTGAAATTGGCAATAGGTTCTGACCATGCAGGCTTTAGACTAAAAGAGGCTGTAAAGAAGCATCTTGACAAAAAAGGGATTGAGTACAAAGACTTTGGCACATATTCAGAAGAGTCTTGTGACTACCCGGACATTGCAAAGGATGTGGCGCTGGCAGTAAAAAACGGGCACTTTGACTTTGGTATACTTATCTGTGGTACAGGCATTGGGATCTCAATTGCTGCAAACAAAGTTAAAGGTATCAGAGCTGCGCTTTGCCATGACACATTCTCAGCAAAGGCAGCCCGTGCTCACAACAATGCAAACATCCTTGCAATGGGTGCAAGGGTTATTGGAGAAGGACTTGCATGCGAAATCGTAGATAGTTTTCTGTCAGCCCAATTTGAAGGTGGAAGGCACCAAAGAAGAGTGGACAAGATACATGAGATTGAAAATATGCAGGATTAACTAACAATTTATAGAATTTACAGAAAGGAGAAGAGCTTAATGATTGAGTATAAGAAGAATGTGTATGTTTTTGATCACCCGCTGATTCAGCACAAACTCACATTGATTCGAGACAAGAATACAGGTAGCAAAGAGTTCAGAGAGCTTGTTGAAGAGATAGCAATGCTCATGGCATATGAGGTGACAAGAAATCTGCCGCTAAAAGAGGTTGAGATTGAAACACCTGTTGGAGTTGCTAAATGCAAGGTAATCTCAGGTAGAAAGCTTGCAATTGTCCCAATTTTGCGAGCTGGGCTTGGCATGGTTGACGGGCTTTTGAAACTCATTCCTGCAGCAAAGGTTGGGCATATTGGTCTTTACAGAGACCCACAGACTCTAAAACCTGTTGAATATTATTGCAAGCTTCCTCAAGATGTACATGAGAGAGATATAATTGTGCTTGACCCAATGCTTGCAACAGGAGGGTCTGCTTCTGCTGCGTTTGACTACATCAAAAGGTACAATCCACAGAGCCTAAAACTTATGTGCTTGATTGCAGCACCAGAGGGGATTGAAAGATTGACAATTGACCATCCCGATGTTGAAGTGTACTGTGCAGCAGTTGATGAGAAGCTAAACGACCATGGATATATTGTACCAGGGCTTGGAGATGCAGGGGATAGGCTCTTTGGTACAAAGTAAAAAACAGAAGTTGGAGGAAATACAATGAGACCTACATGGGATGAGTACTTTATGCAGATTGTTGACATTGTAAAGGAAAGGTCAACATGTTTGAGACGAAAAGTGGGAGCACTAATTGTAAAGGACAAGAGGATTTTAGCAACAGGCTACAACGGTGCACCAAGTAACCTGCCTCACTGTGAAGAAGTAGGTTGCTTGAGAGAAAAGCTAAATGTCCCATCAGGGCAAAGACATGAGCTCTGTCGAGGACTTCATGCTGAGCAAAATGCGATAATCCAGGCTGCAAAGATGGGCGTAAACATTGACGGCAGCATCATATACACAACAACCTATCCATGTGTGATTTGTGCTAAAATGATAGTGAATGCTGGAATTAAAAAGGTGATTTACAAAGGCTCATATCCTGATGAGATGAGCCAAAAGATATTTGAAGAAGCCGGTATAGAAGTTGTCAAATTTGAGGAAAATGAGTAAAGGTGATGGTAAATGAGCAAAAAAAGTACATTTATAATTTTGGCTGCTGGTGAAGGAAAGAGAATGAAATCTAAATATTCCAAGGTTGTCCAAAAGATTATGGGAAAGCCCATGATACTTTATATAGTAGACGAAATTGAAAAAAACTTTGAAGACGGTGAAATTGTGGTTGTCGTGGGAAATAAAAAAGAGGATGTGTATAAAGTTTTAGAAGGAAGAAATGTAAAGTTTGCATATCAAGAAAAACAGCTTGGCACAGCACATGCTGTTATGTGTGCAATGAATGAAGTTTCAGATGATTCAGAAAATGTTTTTGTACTGTACGGTGATGCACCTTTTATAAAAGCTGATACTTTAAAGAAGCTTTCTCAAAAGAGAGAAGAGGAAGTTGCAGCACTTTGCCTTCTTACAGCCATTTTTGAAAATCCATATGGATATGGTAGGATAATTGCAGATGAAAATGGCAATGTAATAAAGATTGTTGAGGAGAGGGACGCAACTGAAGAACAAAGAAAAATAAAAGAGATAAACCCTGGCTTTTATTGCTTTGAAAAACAAGAGCTTGTAAATGTTTTAAGCAAGATTGACAATAAAAATAACCAGAATGAGTATTATCTTACAGATGCCATTGAGATACTAAATAGAGAAGGCAAAAAGGTTGTGAAAACTACTGCAGAGGACAATTTTGAGGTTATGGGAATTAACTCAAGGTATGAGCTTTTTGTTGCCGAGCAGGAGTTAAAACTTAGGATAAACAAAGAACATCTTTCAAGAGGTGTGCAGATAATAGACATATACAATACTTATATTCACCCAGACGTTGAGATTGGCAAAGACACAATAATTTACCCGGGCACATTTATACTTGGAAAAAGCTCAATTGGCGAGGACTGTGTAATTGGTCCACAGTCTTACATTGTAGACTCAAAAGTCGGAAATAACTGTCATATTCAATTTTCTATGATAGAGAGCTCTGAGATAAAGGATAATGTCAAAATAGGACCATATGCGCACCTGAGGCCAAACAGCCTCTTAGAAGAAGGAGTAAAGATTGGCAACTTTGTTGAGGTCAAAAATTCTAAGCTTGGCAAGAACACAAAGTCAGCTCATCTTACATACATTGGGGATGCTGACATTGGCGAGAATGTCAACTTAGGCTGCGGAACAATATTTGTAAACTATGATGGATATAAAAAGCACAGAACGGTAGTTGAGAACAACGCCTTTATAGGTTGCAATTCTAACCTTGTTGCGCCTGTGAAGATTGGTGAGAATGCCTACGTTGCAGCAGGTTCAACAATAACAGAGGATGTGCCTGCAAATGCACTTGCAATTGCGAGAGAGAGACAGACAAACAAAGAAGGTTGGGTATTGAAACGAAAACAGATGTATGGGAACAAGTGATTTTTTATAATGAAAATATATTTAAAAATATTTAAAGATACTTGTGTTATAATATAGATTGCACATAAAAGATAGATAAATAACTTTTGTGCTGGGGGTAAAAAAAGTGATAACACATGGCAAAGAAATAAAGATATTTGCGGGAAATTCAAACAGAGAGTTGGCAGAAGAAATAGCAAAAAAACTCAACAAAAAACTTGGCGATGCTGAAATAGGCAGGTTTTCAGATGGTGAGATTTCGGTTAAAATCAATGAAACTGTGCGCGGGGCGGATGTGTTTGTTGTCCAGTCAACATGCCATCCTGTCAATGAAAATCTTATGGAACTTTTAATTATGATTGACGCTTTCAAAAGAGCATCAGCTGGAAGAATTACAGCTGTCATTCCTTACTATGGATATGCAAGGCAAGATAGAAAAGCTCGAGCTCGTGACCCAATTACTGCAAAACTTGTTGCGAATTTGATTACATCTGCAGGAGCAGACAGAGTACTCACAATGGACCTTCATGCACCACAGATTCAGGGTTTTTTTGACATCCCGCTTGACCATTTGATTGGTGTACCAATATTAGCAAGATATTTTCTTGAAAATGTTGAACTAGAGAATGCTGTTGTTGTGTCGCCCGATTTGGGAAGTGTTACAAGAGCTCGCAACTTTGCAACAAAGCTTGATTTACCACTTGCTATTGTGGACAAGAGGCGTCCAAAAGCAAATGTTGCTGAGATAATGAACATCATTGGTGATGTCAAGGACAAGACTGCTATAATGGTTGATGATATGATAGACACAGCAGGAACAATTGTTGCAGCAGCACAAGCTCTCATGGATTATGGGGCAAAAGAGATTTATGCTTGTTGTACACACCCAGTGTTATCTGGTCCTGCTGTTGAGAGAATCCAAAACTCACCTATTAAAGAACTGATAGTTTTAAACACTATTCCTCTGCCACCTGAAAAGAGAATAGACAAAATTAAAGTGCTCTCTGTTGCTGACCTGTTTGCTGAGGCGATAAACAGGATATATGAAGATGTTGCAATTTCGACTTTGTTTGATGAATATATCAGCACAAAGCCAAATAGATAACTTATGTAGAATGATTTTTGAAATAAAATGAACATAAAGGCTGTCTTTTGCTTGAGATTTAAAAGGCAGCCTATTTTTATAAAAAAGGAGTGAACTTGAACTTGGACTACATCATTGCTGGTCTTGGCAATCCAGGTGAAAGGTATACATTTACACGCCACAACGCAGGGTTTTTGGCAATCGATTACTTGGCACAGACTTTTAATACAAAAGTGGACAGAATAAAGTTCAAAGGACTTATTGGAAGTTTTGAGTATGCTGACAAGAAAGTACTTCTTTTAAAACCCATGACATACATGAACTCAAGTGGTGATAGTATTATAGAGGCTGTAAACTTTTATAAAATAAAGCCTGAAAAGTTAATTGTCATCTACGATGACATTGCATTTGATGTTGGAGTTGTTAAGATGAGAAAAAAAGGCTCAGACGGTGGACACAACGGTGTAAAGTCTATTATCCAGCGCCTTGGCACAGAAGAATTTCCAAGGATTAGAATTGGCATTGGAGTGCCAAAGGATGATATGGTAAAACATGTACTGTCAGAATTTGAAGATGATGAGAAACAAAAGATCTTTAGAGCAATTGAAAAGACAGCGCAAGGTATTAAAATTTTGCTTGAGAACGGCATTGACAGAGCTATGAACTATATAAATGGGGACGTGGTGGTGTAGATTTGCTGAAAATTTTTGAAAAACTTGACGAATTTATAAAAATTGAAAGAGCAATTTCACAAAAAAGCCTTCCCATACTTGTCACAAACCTTGGCGAGATGGGGAAGGCTCTCTTGGTCAAAGCAATATGTCAAAAGTTTAACAAAAAGGTTCTCTTTATAACGCATCAAAAAAGCAAAAGTGAGTGGGAAAAGAGGTTTAAAAATCTTTTTGACAAGGTAATAATTTTACAAGAGAGGGAAAATCCTCTTATAAACTCATTTGCAAAGAGCAAAGACTCTGATATCCAAAGGTCAGAGGAGTTTGTCAGAATTTTTGAAGAAGGATTTGATGTGCTTATTTTAAGCCCTCAAAATTTGCTTGAAAAGTATTCTGATTTTAAGTTTGAGTTTATCACCCTTGAAGAGAATAAAGAGATAGATTTTGAAGAATTTTTAAATACACTTTCAAGTTATGGTTATGAAAGAGTAAAGGTTGTGGAGAAAAAAGGCCAGTTTTCTCAAAAAGGTGGGATAGTAGATATATATCCCATTTTCAGCAAATACCCTGTTAGAATAGAATTTTTTGGTGATATAATTGACACAATAAGGTATTTTGATGTTGAGACTCAAAAGTCATTTGAAAGGGTCTCTTATGTAAAGATTTATAAAGCTTGCGAGTGGAATTTAAGTGTTGACTTTTCAAATGGTATTCAGAAGGTAACAGCTGACTTTAAGAAACTCTACAATAAACTCAAAGTGGAGGCAAGAAAAAACTTAGAAGAAAGTTTCAAAGATGTAATAGATGGAGCTGACCTCAAAATTGACAGACTATATCCCTACTATTACCAAAAGTTTAACTCAATTTTTGATATTTTCAATGATTGCCTTATTGTAATCGACGAGTATGGCCAGGCTTATAGCTCTTTGAAAGCCTTTGAAGAGCAAGCAGATGAGCTTTACAAAGACCTTTTAGAAAAAGGATATGCTCTGCCAAAAATGGCAGAGTGCTATTTCAAAGTCAATGATATATTGGAAAGACTTTCCTCTTCAATTATTCTTCAAACGTTTGTGCAAAGCATAAAAGAGATTCAAGTAAAACATATCTTTTCTTTTAATAATCTCCGGGAGATTCCTTCATACAATGGTCAAAAAGAGCTTTTAATAGAGGATATAAAGTATTACCAGTCAAAGGGCTATTTAATAAATGTCTTTGCTGGAAGTGAGACCTCACTTGAGGATTTAAAATCAGAACTTAAAAAGGGTGGAATAGAATTTAATGAGACAGATGAGGTTTTAGTAGATAGCCAGGGAGTTTATCTTCTTCCACGGTCAATTGAAAAAGGGATTGAAATACGAGAGTTAAAATGGGTTTGTCTTAGCTTTTTCAATGTTGAAAAGAAAAAGGAGAAAGATGTCAAAAAAAGACCAAAGTCAAAAAAGGAAGCATTTTATACAATTGAAGACTTAAAGTACGGAAGCTATGTCGTCCACAGGACATATGGTATTGGCAGGTTTTTGGGATTTGAAAAGATAACTGTAGAGGGTGTGACAAAGGAATATTTAAAGCTTGAATATGCTAATGGCTCTTATTTGTATGTGCCAACTACAAACTTAGATGTGATCGAGAAGTATATAGGTACTGATAATTCAGAGCCAAAACTATCAAAACTTGGAACTTTAGATTGGCAAAGACAAAAACAAAAGGTTAGGAAATCACTTGAGGTTATTGCAAAAGACATAGTTGAGCTCTATGCAAAAAGGCAGCTCAAAAAAGGTTTTAAGTTCTCACCTGACACCATTTGGCAAAAGGAGTTTGAAGAAAAGTTCCCATACACAGAGACTGAAGGTCAACTTCAGGCAATTGAGGAAATTAAAAGGGACATGGAAAGCGAAAAGCCAATGGACAGGATACTTTGTGGTGATGTTGGATATGGCAAAACAGAGGTTGCAATGCGCGCAGCCTTTAAAGCTGTGATGGACTCAAAACAGGTAGCAGTGCTTGTTCCAACTACAATCTTGGCTCAGCAGCATTACATGACGTTTGTACAACGCATGAAAGATTTTCCAATAACAATTGAAGTGCTTTCGCGTTTAAAAAGTGAGAGTCAGCAAAAGAAAATATTAAAAGGTTTAAAAGATGGCACAATTGATATAATCATTGGCACACATAGACTTTTATCAAATGACGTGAAGTTTAAAGACTTAGGACTTTTGATTATTGATGAGGAGCATAAGTTTGGAGTTGAGCACAAGGAAAAGATAAAAAAGTTAAAAGAGAATGTGGACGTTTTGACTCTTACAGCAACACCAATTCCAAGGACACTCAACATGGCACTTTTGGGCATAAGAGATTTGAGCGTTATTGAAGATCCACCGGAAGATAGGTTTCCTGTGCAGACATTTGTCATGGAATACAATGAAAAGGTTATAAAAGAAGCTATCTTAAAAGAGGTTTCAAGAGGGGGTCAGGTATTTTATCTTTACAATAGGGTAAAAGGTATAGAAGAGACAGTAAACAAACTTCAAGCACTTTTAGGCGAAGATGTCAAGATTGCATATGCGCATGGCCAGATGGATGAAAGACAGTTAGAAGAGGTGCTTATTGACTTTATAAACGGCAAATACGATGTACTTGTCTGTACAACAATAATTGAATCTGGTGTTGATATGCCAAACGTCAATACACTCATTGTAGAGGATGCTGACAGGCTTGGTCTTGCACAACTTTACCAGCTTCGTGGAAGGGTTGGGCGGTCAAACAAACTTGCATATGCATATTTTACATTTAGAAAAGACAAGGTGTTATCTGAAGAGGCGGCAAAGAGGCTTGCTGCTATCAAAGAGTTTACAGAGCTTGGCTCAGGTTTTAAGATTGCAATGAGAGACCTTGAGATAAGAGGTGCAGGCTCAATTGTTGGAAAGCTTCAGCATGGGCATATTGATGCTGTTGGTTATGACATGTATATAAGGCTTTTGTCAGAAGAGATAAGAAAGCTCAAAGGCGAAAATATACAACCAGAGATTGAGCCGCAGATAGATATAAAAGTAAATGCGTATATTAGCAGCGAATACATCGACGATGATAAGGAAAGAATTAACATGTACAAAAAGATTTCTTCTATTGAAGCAAAAGAAGATGTTCAAGAAATCTATGATGAGCTGATTGATCGGTTTGGCGACGTCCCAAAAGAGGTTGACAACCTCATAAAAATTGCATATATTAAGCTTCTTTGTAAAAAGTTAGGGATACTCAGTATTTCGCAAAATGGTAGCGAAAAGTTAAAGTTACAGTTTGTATCACAAGAAAACATTGATCTGACTAAGAGGTTGTTTGCTGAAAAAGGGATTTGGCACAGCGAAGGTAAAGATGGCACATTGATATTCTCTTTGCCGAAAGATTCTTTAGACTTTTTAGTAAATCTTTTGGAAGGTTTGGCTGAAAAAGTTTACTGAGGAAGAGGTGCTTTAAAATAATCTTTCATTGTTTTATAATATTGTTATTATCAAAAAATACTTTAGACAAAGGAGAAGGGATATATGACGAAAAATACGAAGATTGCGATTTTTGCATCTGTGGTAATTGTGCTACTGATAATCCTCATTGCCGTAACTCCAGAGATAGTAAAGTACATTGATGAAAACAGAGCTGTTGCCATTGTAAATGGTGAGAAGATTACTAAAAAAGAGTTTTCTATCAACTACAAATCTCAAATTGACTACTATGGACTTGACAAGGCTTTTTTGGCGCAGAAGGTTGGTAGCAAGACTTATGAGGAGCAGATAAAGGAGAATGTGCTTGATGGTCTTATTGTAAGACAGATTGAACTTCAACAGGCCAAAAAAAGAAATATAACATTAACTGCTCAGGAAAAAAAGGCAATAGAAGACCAGATTAACCAGTACAAGAATGATTCTCAAAATGGTCCAAACTTTAAGCTCTACCTTCAGACAATTGGTGCAACAGAGGATGAGTACAAAGACCAGATTATAAAATCCCAGATTGTCTCAAAGCTTTTTGATGAGCTTACAAAAAACCAAACAGCCTCTATGTCTGAAATAGAAAGCTACTATAATTCACATAAGTCTGATTATATCCAGGTAAAGGCAAGTCATATTCTATTTAAAGTTTCAGATTCAAAAGAGGAAGCTACAAAGAAGAAAAAAGCAGAAGAAGTTTTGCAGATGATTAAAAATGGGCAGAACTTTGAAAAACTTGCTCAAAAGTACTCTGAAGATGAGAATACAAAACAAAAAGGTGGCGATCTTGGGTATTTCAGAAAAGGTGAGATGGTAAAAGAATTTGAGGATGCAGCATTTTCTCTTGGCATTGGTGAGATAAGTGGAATTGTCAAGACAAGCTATGGGTTTCACATTATAAAGGTGACAGACAGAAAACAGCTTACTTTGAATGATGTAAAAGATGAGATAAAATCTACAATAGAAACTCAGAAAAAACAGGAATATTTCCAAAGCTTGGTTGAAAAGTGGAAAAAAGAAGCAAAGATAAAGAAGTTTGAAAATGTTCTAAAGAGCGTTTCTATATAAAAACCTTTTTAGAGGCTTGTATTTGAGGTGTTTTGAAAGTGAACTTTTTAGAAAAGGTAAGATGGACAATTGAAAAACACAATATGCTTAAAAAAGGCGACAAGGTTTTAATTGGCTGTTCTGGTGGAATTGATTCAATGGTGCTTTTAGATTGTATTTACAAATTAAAAGATGAATATGAGCTTGATATTACCGTTGCGCACCTTAATCATATGCTAAGACAAGAGGCAAAAGAAGATGAACTGTTTGTAATTGATACTTGTAAGAGGTATAATATTAAATGTATAACAAGGTCATTTGATGTTAGAAAGATCAAGGAAGAACAAAAGCTTTCGGAAGAGGAAGCAGGGCGGCTTGCAAGGTACAATTTTTTTTATGAACTTGTAAATAGTTTAGGACTCAGCAGGATTTTAGTAGGACATAATAAAAATGATGTTGTTGAAACCTTCTTTTTGAATCTATTCAGAGGAAGTGGGCTTGACGGTCTTGCATCAATCCCGCCTGTGCGCGATATTATTGCAAGACCACTTATATATATGTCAAGAGAAGAGATTGAAAAGTATGCGAAAGAAAATGGCATAGAGTATGTCATAGACAAGACAAACTTTTCTTCAAAGTATAAGCGAAATATTATAAGAAACGAAATTTTGCCACTTGTAAAAGAGAAATTTGGAGATGGAGTAATTGATACTATTTTCAGGACAATAAATATAATAAGAGATGAGAACATCCAGATAAATGAGGTTGTTGAAGACATTTTTAATAGGTGTGTCAAGCAAGAAGATTTTTATTATGTGCTTGACATAAAGCAGGCAAGCACTTTACCGCCTTTTTTACAGAGAAGACTTATAAAAAGGAGTTTCAAAGAGCTTGATAGACAAATCTCTCTTGAGATAGTCGAGGATGTGTTAAAGCTTTTTTCACTTCCTTCTGGTAAAAAGAAGGTATTTGATGATTTGATTGTTGAGAGGCAAAATGATGCTATTGTATTTTACAAAAAGGCAGAGGCGAGAACCTTTTGCTTTGAAATTCCATTAAAAGAGGAGTATGATATAAGATATAGAAATTTTGAATTCAAATTTAAACTTACAAATAGAAAGAGAAAAGAAGATAGCATTTATATTGATGCTGAACAAATCGTTGATGGAAAATTATTTTTCAGAACAAGAAAAGATGGTGATTTTATACAGCTAAAAATGGGTAAGAAAAAACTGAAAGAGTGGTTTATTGATAAAAAGATTCCGAAACGGTGGAGAGATAATATTCCACTTCTTACTATAGGCAGTGAAGTAATTGCTATATTTGATATATACTCAAACGCAGTAACAATAAATCAAAAATATAAAGTAAAACCACAAACAAGGCAATTTTTAGAGATAAAATTCATAAAACTGGAAGGGGCTTGATAAAAGTGAAAGACATAACATTGAAAGTAAAAGAGATTTTGATAACAGAAGAACAGATTCGTCAAAAGGTAAAAGAACTTGGTCAAAAAATATCTGAGGATTATAAAGACAGTGATGACTTTTTGATGGTGTGCATATTAAAAGGTGGAGTTGTATTCATGGCAGATTTGCTGAGGCAAATAACAATTCCTGTTAAGATAGAATTCATGGCAGTTTCCAGCTATGGTAATTCAACCTCTTCATCAGGAATTGTCAGAATACTAAAAGACCTTGATACAAGTATTGAAGGGAAAGATGTTTTACTTGTTGAGGACATTGTTGACACAGGCCTTACTCTGAAATACATCACAGAATATTTAAGGGGGAGAAGACCGCGAAGCCTCAGGATTTGTACAATGCTTGACAAACCAAGTAGAAGAAAGGTTGATGTGGAGATACATTATAAAGGGTTTGAAATACCTGACAAGTTCGTTATAGGCTATGGTTTGGATTATGCTGGACTTTATAGGAATCTACCTTATATTGGTGTTTTGGAGTGAGAAAACTTTAAAGTTTAACTTTATAAATTGAAGGGAGTGCCTATCTACAGTTGAAGAACTTATTCAAAACAGCAACAATTTATATTTTGATTGCTCTTGTGATTTTATTGCTGGTTGATATTTTGAGTGGGGGGCTTAGTTACAACCAGCTTTTGAATATGAGTGAAAAAAGGAATGTTATCTATTCAGAGCTGATAAACGACATCAATGAAGGAAAAGTATCAAGGATAATACTAAGTTACAACAATGTCTCTGGCCAGTATAAGGATGGGACGAAGTTTGACAATGTATTTGTACCATCACCTGACAAGTTTTTAGACCAGATACAGCCGGCAATTGAGGCAAAACAGATTGAGATTGTGACAAAAGAACCTCCACAGGTTCCATGGTGGCTATCAACATTTTTGCCAATGTTGATTTTTGCAGGACTTATGATTTTTGTGTGGATATTCATGCTCCAGCAAACCCAAGGCGGCGGAAGCAAGATAATGTCATTTACAAAGTCAAGAGCAAAAACTATTCAGGACTTAAAGAAGAAGGTAACATTTGCTGATGTTGCAGGAGCTGATGAAGAAAAGGAAGAGTTAAAAGAGGTCATAGACTTTCTCAAAAACCCGAGAAAGTATATTGAGCTTGGTGCAAGGATTCCAAAGGGTATTTTGCTTGTTGGGCCGCCTGGTACAGGTAAAACACTTTTAGCAAAGGCTGTTGCAGGTGAAGCAGGGGTTCCATTTTTCAGCATATCTGGTTCTGACTTTGTTGAGATGTTTGTTGGTGTTGGTGCTGCAAGGGTAAGAGACTTGTTTGACCAGGCAAAGAGAAATGCGCCTTGTGTTGTATTTATAGATGAGATAGACGCAGTTGGTCGTCACAGAGGAGCAGGGCTTGGCGGTGGTCATGACGAAAGAGAGCAAACACTAAACCAGCTACTTGTTGAGATGGATGGTTTTGGCACAAATGAAGGAATAATTGTCATGGCAGCAACCAACAGACCGGACATCTTAGACCCAGCACTTTTGCGACCTGGCAGGTTTGACAGACAGATTGTTGTAAATGTCCCTGACGCAAAGGCAAGAGAGGAGATTTTAAAGGTCCATGCAAGAAACAAACCGCTTGGGCCTGATGTTGACCTTTCTCAAATAGCAAAGATAACAGCAGGGTTTACAGGTGCTGACCTTGAGAACCTTTTAAATGAAGCTGCGCTTTTGGCTGCGCGAAAAGGCAAGAAACAAATCAACATGGAAGAAGTTCAAGAGGCTGTTGCAAAGGTTTTGATGGGACCAGAGAAGAGAAGCAGAGTGTACACAGAAAAAGAAAAGAAACTCACTGCATACCATGAAGCAGGTCATGCTATTGTAAGAACCATGATTCCTGACGCAGAGCCTGTTCATGAAGTTTCAATTATACCGCGAGGATATGCTGGCGGGTATACAATGTATCTGCCAAAAGAGGATAAGTTCTATGCATCAAAGTCTGATATGATGAGAGAGATTATTACTCTTCTTGGTGGAAGAGTTGCAGAAAAGCTTGTTTTAGAAGATGTATCAACTGGTGCGTCATCAGACATTAAGCGTGCAACAAAGATTGCAAGGGATATGGTTACAAAGTATGGTATGTCTGATAAACTTGGACCTATGACGTTTGGTACAGAGCAAGAAGAGGTATTTTTAGGCAGAGACCTTGCACTTGCAAGGAACTACTCTGAAGAGGTTGCAGCTGAGATAGACAGAGAAATCAAGAGTATAATTGAAGAGGCTTATAAAAAAGCTGAGGAAATACTAAAACAAAACATTGACAAACTACACAAGGTGGCAAATGCACTTTTAGAGAAGGAAAAGCTAACAGGCGAAGAGTTCAGAAAGCTTGTATTCGAAGATGCCCAACCACAGCCTGCGTAATATAAAATTAAAGATATTTTGAGGTGGATAGGGTAAGTATGAAATTTAAAAATAGATATTGCAATTTTATACTGAATGTAATATAATAACACATGTGAGGACAAAGGCGTTCTCAGTATAAAAGGGATGCCTTTGTCCTTTTTTGTTTATAGAATCATAAAAATCTAATAATGGAGGGGAAGGTCGGATGAAGAATTATACCAAGGAAGACATTATTCGCATCTGCAAAGAGCAGGATGTTAAATTTATCAGACTCCAGTTTGTAGACATTTTCGGTATTTTAAAGAACGTTGCTGTTCCAGTTGAGCAGCTTGAAGCTGTACTGAACAACGAGATTATGTTTGACGGGTCATCAATTGAAGGGTTTGTAAGAATTCAAGAATCAGACATGTACTTAAGACCAGACCTCAATACATTTACAATCTTCCCATGGAGACCATCACCAAACAAGGTTGCAAGACTTATTTGTGATGTATATCTACCAGATGGTACGCCATTCCCTGGCTGTCCACGTGGGGTTTTGAAGAAGATGCTCAAAAAAGCAGAGGAAATGGGCTTTAAGTTTTATGTTGGTCCGGAGATTGAGTTCTTCTTGTTCTTGACAGACGAAAATGGCAATCCAACTTTACAGACACATGACAAAGGTGGATACTTTGATTTGGCACCAGTTGATTTAGGCGAAGATGCAAGAAGAGATATGGTTTTGACGTTAGAGGAAATGGGATTTGAAATAGAGGCGTCCCACCATGAAGTTGCACCTGGCCAGCACGAGATTGACTTCAAATACGATGATGCGCTCTACACAGCTGACAATGTTGTAACATTTAAGCTTGTTGTAAAGACAATTGCACAAAGGCATGGACTTCATGCAACATTTATGCCAAAGCCAATATTTGGTATAAACGGTTCTGGTATGCATACAAATATGTCACTTGCAAGGGTTTCTGATGGCAAAAATGCATTCTTGGATCCAAACGACAAGCTTCAACTTTCAAAAGAGGCATATTACTTCATTGGTGGTCTTATGAAGCATGCAAGAGAGTTCGCGCTTGTTACAAATCCACTTGTTAACTCATACAAGAGACTTGTACCGGGATATGAAGCTCCTGTTTATATTGCATGGTCACCAAAAAACAGAAGCCCACTTATAAGAGTACCAGCAAAGAGAGGTCAAGCAACAAGAGTTGAGCTAAGAAATCCAGACCCATCAGCAAATCCATACCTTGCATTTGCAGCAGTTTTGGCAGCAGGACTTGATGGAATAAAGAATAAGATTGAGCCACCAGAACCAGTTGAAGATAATATTTTTGAAATGAGCGAAGAAGAGAGAGCAAGGCGTGGAATTGGAAATCTGCCAGGAAGTCTTGAGGAGGCAATTAAAGAGTTTGAGAATAGCCAGCTCATGAGAGAGACTCTTGGCGACCATATATTTGAAAAGTACTTAGAGGCAAAGAAACTTGAATGGGACGACTATAGAACAAAGGTACATCAATGGGAGATTGACGCATACCTCACAAAGTACTGATCACAAACAAAAACGGGTGGGAAGTGGAGATACCACCCGTTTTTTTATTTTCTTTATTTGTTTTTTAAAGAGTTATCGGTGCTTTATAGTGCCTTTTTGACCATTGCTATTGCAAATATCTTTGAAAATCTACCCATAAAGTTTGACAAAATGCCAAACAAGATAGAAACTTTGGGTCAAACAAAAAAATGTTGGTGCATATAATCCTAAGTAGAAAGCTATTTTGGAGGACAAGGTTTTGAAAGAGGATATAGAAAAAAGAGCAGTTTTGGCAGCTGAACTTTTGATTAAGTACAATACAACTGTGAGGAAGGTTGCTAAAATCTTAGGTGTGTCAAAATCAACAGTTCACAATGACCTGACCTGGCGCCTTTATAAGATAAACAGGAGTCTTTACAAAGAGGTGAGAACCATTCTTGAAAAGAATAAGCAAGAAAGACATATTCGTGGTGGTGAAGCAACAAAGAAGAAATATTCTGCAAAAAAAGAGCAGATAGTCTCGAAAAATAGTGGTATAATATAACTTATAAATACCAAAGCACCTTTTAATGTAGAGGAGAGAGAAAATGAAATGAGGGCAAACTTTGAAGAACTTGTCAAAATAATGGACATTCTTCGTGATAAGTGTCCATGGGATAGGCAGCAGACACATAAGAGCCTAAAAAAGTACCTGATTGAAGAGACATATGAGGTTATTGAGGCGATAGATGAAAATGACTATAATAAGCTAAAAGAAGAGCTTGGAGATTTGCTTTTGCAGGTTGTGTTTCACGCAAAGATAGCTCAGGAAAGAGGTGCTTTTGATATTTATGAGGTAATCTATGACATATGCCAAAAGATGAGAAAAAGACACACTCATGTGTTTGGTGAAGATAATTTTGAAACAGCCGATGAGGTTTTGCAAAATTGGGACAGAATAAAAAGTAAAGAAAAAGAAATAAAAACTGTGACAGAGGCAATGCAAAGTATTCCAAAGCACCTTCCTGCTCTTATGCGAAGCTACAAGGTTCAAGAGAAAGCAGCAAAAGTTGGTTTTGACTGGGACAATTACAAGGATGCTTTAAAAAAGGTATATGAAGAGCTTGACGAGTTTGAGGAGAGTTTGTCGAAAAATAGCGCTCAGGATAAATTAGAAGAGGAGCTTGGAGATGTTCTTTTTGCAGTTGTAAATGTTGCAAGGTTTTTTAATATTGACCCTGAGGAAGCGCTTTCCAAAACAATCCAAAAGTTTATAACCAGATTTTCATATATAGAGGAACAAGCAGAAAAACGAGGTAAAAAATTGAATGAGATGACATTAAAAGATATGGACAAATTTTGGGAAGAGGCAAAAAAAATTTAAAAAAGGCTTGAAAAAAGAAGGATTTTTGATATAAATATAGAATAGAAATATTTAGAATATCACAAAATACGCGAGGAGGTAAGAAGTAATGAACAAAACAGATTTAATATCGGCAATGGCAGAGAAGAGTGGGCTTACCAAAAAGGACGCAGAAAAGGCACTAAATGCGTTTGTAGATGCTGTTACAGAGGCACTTTCTAAGGGGGAAAAGGTTCAGCTTGTTGGATTTGGTTCATTTGAAGTAAGAGAAAGAGCAGAAAGAGTAGGAAGGAATCCACAGACACAAGAAGAGATCAAGATTCCAGCAACAAAAGTTCCTGTATTCAAGGCAGGTAAGATGTTAAAAGACGCTGTTGCAACAAAGTAAAATTTTTAAAAAAGGCTATAAATCTTTTAGTGTTAAGGCTGCAGCAAAAATGAGAAATAAAAGCTGCAGCCCTAAATTTTTGTGCACGAAAAAGGCGAGGGTTTGCAAGATGCGGATAGACAAATATCTAAAGGTGTCGAGAATTATCAAAAGAAGAACACTTGCCCAAGAAGCATGCGATAGCGGAAGAGTTTTTATAAATGGCAAGGTGGCAAAACCTTCAACAGAGGTAAAGATTGGCGATATTATTGAAGTGCATTTTGGCGATAAGGTTTTTAAATGCAGGGTTACAAGCGTTGATGAAAAGGTTCAGAAAAATCTTGCAAGTAATATGTATGAGGTGATTGAGTAGAGTTGGGAAGTATTCATATTTTGGTAGTAAAGAGAATATAGTTTATTATGTAACTTGTATGTATTTTAAGGAAAGTCAAAATGATCGCAGATGATAGAAAAAATGTAAAGTCAAAGGTTCACAATGTTCTTATAGAGAATAGAGAAAAGATTACAATAAACGGTGTTGACGATGTTGAAAGCTTTGACGATAACAATGTCATACTGGTGGTTGACGAAGAACTTCTCATCATCAAAGGGCTTGATTTGAAGATAAACAAAATAAATACAGAGACAGGAGAGGTATTTATAGAAGGCCAAGTTTATTCCCTTGAATATGGTGAACCGCCCAAAAAAGGACTGATTGGGAGACTTTTTAAATAAAGAGGCTGAAAAAGATGCAGGGGGTTTTTGATCAGCTTTTAGACTTTTTTTCTTGTTTGATTATTGGGGCGGTAGTTGGATTAATATACGATACCTTCTTTTTTAAAAAAATCTTGAAAAGGTCCAAAAGAGATTTGTTATTTTTCATCTGGTCTTTGTTGTCTACTGGTGTGATAATTTTAAGTCTTTACTATATAAACTACTATCTTCTGAGATGGTATACGTTTTTAGCTATCTTGTGTGGCTTTTGGTTTTACAAAAATTCAATCTCTTTTTTGTACAGAAGGATTCTAAAAAGCGTGAACAAAGTTTTATCTTTTAACAGAAGATAATTTGTGATAAAATATAACTACACTTTTTAGGGTATCCAAGAGGAAGACAAGCTGTGAAAAAGGTTTTTAAAGTGGTAAAAAGGATTTTTATATTTGCATTTGTAATACTTTTTCTAATATATTCTGTGACAACAGTTGTAAAACAACATATAATTTTGAAGCAGGTAAAAGCTCAACAGTATGAGACAATCAAGCAAATTGAAAAGTTGAAAAAGGAAAATGAATATTTAAGAAGACTTGCCCAGTATGTCCAGACAAAAGAATACATTCAGCAGGTTGCACGGGAAAAGCTTGGGCTTGTAGGAAAGGATGAGATTGTGTTTATTGATAAGAATAAGAAGAGAAGGCAATAAAGGAGGCTTTTTTGTGTCGGTTGAAAAAGGCAGTATAGTTGAGGGCAAAGTAAAGAGTATAACCAAGTTTGGAGCATTTGTGGAACTTCCAACAGGGGTAGTTGGGCTTGTTCACATCTCAGAGGTTGCAAATGAATATGTTGATGACATCAGAAAATATCTAAAAGAACAGCAAACTGTCAAGGTAAAGGTGCTTGACATCAAAGAAAATGGGAGGATAAGCCTTTCGATTAAAAAGGTAAATGAGGTAGGAAAATCCAAAAGACCTTTAGAAAAGAAAAATAAAAATACTGAGTTTGAAGAAAAACTTTCAAGGTTTCTAAAAGACAGCCATCAGAAACTGAGTGAATACAACAAGCGATTTGACAGCAAAAGAAGATAAAGCCTGTTTTAAAATCAAAACAGGCTTTTAATTTAAGAAAGTATGTCAAAAAAATATCAAAGAGGATAAGGAGGATAAAAATTGTTCAAAAAAAAGAACATCTCTCTTGCGGTTATAAGAAGGCTACCGAGGTATTTGCGGTATGTAGAGGATTTGCTGAATCATGACATTATGAGAATTTCTTCATCAGAGCTAAGCCAGAGGATGGGGTATACAGCTTCTCAGGTGAGACAGGACTTTAACAACTTTGGCGGGTTTGGTCAGCAGGGGTATGGTTACAGTACACAGGTTTTGTATGAGAATCTTATCAAGATATTGGGGCTTGATAAGAACTTCAAGATGATAATTGTTGGCGTGGGCAATTTGGGACAAGCTTTAGCAAACTACGCCAATTTTTATAAAAAGGGTTTCAGACTTGTGGGGTTATTTGATGTTGACCCTCAAAAGGTTGGAAAGAGTATCAAGAATATAAAGATTCTGCATATTGATGAACTCAAAGATTTTATAAAGAAAAACGATGTTGACATTGGAGTTTTGTGTGTGCCATCGGATGTTGCTCAAGAGGTTGCAAATCTAATGGTTGAAGGTGGCATCAAAGGCATCTGGAATTTTACTGCAAAAGAGATTGAGGTGAAAGATGATGTTGTTGTGGAAAATGTCCATTTGATAGACAGTCTGATGGTGCTATCGTATAAGTTAAATGAGAAACTGCTTGAAAAGCAAGAAGCCAATGGAAAATAAATTCTATTGAGGTGGTAAGAGATGGAGTATATAAGCACACGAGGAGATCAGAAGGTGCTCTCAAAGGAAGCAATTTACCTTGGAATAGCAAACAACGGTGGGCTTTTTACCCCAGTTGAAATACCAAAACTTGATTTTGAGTATTTAAAAGGGCTAAATTCTTACCAAAAGGTTGCAAAGTATATATTTTCACTTTATCTTACTGACTTTTCTGAACAAGAGATTGACGAGTGCATAGAAAAAGCATATGCATCTGGCAGGTTTGACACAAAAGATGTGGTTAAGCTAAAGAAGCTTGATAGTAACTTGTTTGCGCTTGAGCTTTGGCATGGTCCAACTTATGCCTTTAAAGATGTTGCTCTGCAGGTGCTGCCCCATCTTTTGATAAGGTCAATGCCAGATAGTTTTAAAAAAGCACTCATATTAGTTGCAACATCAGGCGATACAGGAAAGGCTGCTTTAGAGGGTTTTAGAGATGTTGAGAAAACAAGGATTGTAGTCTTTTATCCTTCTGAAGGTGTGTCTGACGTACAAAAGAGGCAGATGACAACGCAGGAAGGCAAGAACACCCATGTTGCAGGTATAATGGGTAACTTTGACGATGCTCAAAGTGGTGTAAAAGAAATTTTTACAAATCCACGGTATGTTGAGAAAATCAATAAAATGGGCTATTTCTTTACCTCAGCAAACTCTATAAACTTTGGAAGACTTTTGCCTCAGATTGTCTACTATATCTGGAGCTACTTAGAGCTTTTGAAGAAAGGACTTATAAAGGAAGGAGAAAAGATAAACTTTGTTGTACCAACAGGAAATTTTGGAAATATCTTAGCTGGGTATTTTGCAAAGCGCATGGGAATTCCAATAAATAGACTTATTGTTGCATCAAACATAAACTCTGTTGTTTCCGATTTTATTAAAACAGGTATTTATGACAGAAGAAGAGAGTTTTACAAAACGATCTCACCATCTATGGATATATTGGTTGCCAGCAACTTAGAAAGGCTTTTGTACTTGGTCACAGGCAATTTTGAAATGGTAAAAAAATACATGTACGATTTAAAAGAAAATGGGTATTTTAAGATTGAAGACGATGTTTTAAAGTCAATACAATCAGATTTTTGGGGCGATTTTTCAACAGATATTGAGACCAAAAAAACAATAAAAGAAATTTACAAAGAATATTCTTATCTTATTGATACACACTCAGCAGTCGGGTTTGATGTCTATAGAAAATACAAAAGTGAAACATCTGATATGACAAAGGCAGTCATTTTGCAGACTGCGAACCCGTACAAGTTTGCAAAGGATGTTCTCAACGCCTTGTTTGATGATGAATATAATAATATTGATCCGTTTAAAGCAGTTGAAGTTCTCCATAAAAAGACAAATGTTGAAATCCCAGAAGGAATAAAGGATATTTTGTCAAAACCAATTCTGCACCGTGATGTGATTCAAAAAGACAAAATGTTTGATTTTATATTAAAGAAAATACAAGATAACTAAAGATAGTTTCAAAAAAGTGCACAAAAATATAAAAATTTAAGCTAAAAAGGGTTGAAAAACGAGTTTTTTGTGCTAAAATAGAAGTTGAAAAATGAATATTACAAAAATATCTCGGTAGGCGAGGCTCCTACAGGGATATAGGCTGCTGCCGCGAAAGATTGGAGACAATCTGAGCTGGTGAACAGGTTTTGCCGAATCCAAGGCATAACCTAATGCAGCTTTTATGCCGTGTAGTGCCAAAGCTTGTACGAGGTAGCTATAAAAAGGGTAAAGTGTGCTTTCACCTCGTTTTAAGCTTTGGGTGAAAGCACTTTTTGTTTGTATGCAAAATTTAGCCTAACCTCTAAAACTTTATGATTAAAGGAGATGAGAGAACAGATGGATTCTGGTCCTGTGAGTAGACAGGATTGGGGAAGAGAAAAAATGAAAAGTTCTTTTTCAAAAGCGTGGAGGGGTGCTAATTTTTTGAATTGATAGCTGAAAGCAAGCAAGAGGTTTTTTGACCCTTTATATAAATAGTTTTTGTAAAACCATTTAGCACCCCTCCACAAAAGGAAAAACTAATTTAAAGGGAGGGGTGCTGAAATGGCAAATGTTACAAGTTTTTACCTTAGCAGAGTAATTGGCAACAAGGTATATTCTGAGGACAAAAAGGTTTTAGGAAAACTCCTTGATTTAATTGTTGATGCAAAGAATATCAGGCCCAAAGTAATTGCTGCAAAAGTCAAAAGTGGAAAGGATGTACAAATAGTAGACTTTTCGTTCTTTATAATTTACAAGGAAAAAGGACAATATGTAATTGAAACCAGGAACTTAAAACCAATTGACGTGCAAAGAGAAGATACAATAATGCTTGTAAAGCATATCCTTGACAAGCAAATAGTTGATATGAACGGCAGAAAGGTTGTAAGGGTAAATGATATAAGACTTGCAGTTTTGTCAACAGGCGTTTATGTAATTGCAGTTGACATTGGATTAGAAGGCTTATTGAGAAGGCTTGGTCTTGCAAAGCCTCTCAAAAAGGTATTAAAACCTCTTGGCAAGAGCATCCCATCTCGACTCATCTTATGGGATGATGTTGAGCCTCTTGCGTCACCGCGCTTGGATTTAAAACTTTCAACCACATACTCAAAGCTCTCAACTTTGCATCCGTCAGATTTAGCAGATATCATTGAAGAGCTTGACAAAAAGACTCAAGCATATGTATTTTCAACTTTGGACGAGGAAAAGGCAGCAGATGTTTTGGAAGAGCTTGATGTTGAGGCACAGCGAAATGTTTTAGAGAGCCTTCCTGTTGAAAAGGCTGCAGATTTGCTTGAAAAGATGCCAGCAGATGAGGTTGCAGACATATTGGATGAGATAAAAGAAGAAAGAGCAGAAGAGCTTTTGAACGAGATGGAAAAAGAAGCATCAGAAGAAGTAAAAGAACTGATGGAGTATCCCGAGAACACTGTTGGAAGTATTATGACAACAGATTTTATCGCGTTCAAGACCCACTTTACAGTTGAGCAAACAATAGAAGAGTTAAGACGATTAAAACCAGAACCGGATGAGATTTACTATCTTTATGTTGTTGACAATGAAGAGAGGCTTTGCGGTGTTGTGTCTTTGCGCGACTTAGTAATTTCTGAGCCACAAACCCCACTTTATGAGATTATGAGCAGAAATGTTGTGTATGTAAAAGATATGGACAATGTAAACTCTCTTGTAGAGATTATTTCAAAATACAGCTTATTGGCTGTCCCTGTCGTTGATGATAACAAAAGACTTATCGGTGTTGTGATAATAAATGACATAGTTTATGAACTTCTCAAAGTGCGCAAGAAATTAGTATAAGTAGAAGTACCTGATAGAAGAAGAGGTGATAGAAGATGCCACAAATAGCAAAAAAGCAGCGTCTTAAAAATATACTTCTTATATTAGGTGTTATTGGACCTGGGCTTGTGACTGCAACTGCTGATAATGACGCATCTGGAATTGCGACATACGCAATGGTTGGTGCAATGTTTGGCTATAAGATGCTGTGGGGATTATTTTTGATAACAATAAGTTTAGCAGTTATCCAAGAAATGGCTGCACGAATGGGCGTTGTAACAGGCAAAGGTCTATCTGACCTTATTAGAGAACACTTTGGTGTCAAGATGACATTTTTTGCAATGATTACTCTGCTTATTGCTAATCTTACAACAACAATTGGTGAGTTTGCAGGGATTGCTGCAAGCCTTGAGATATTTGGAATCTCAAAGTACATCTCAGTTCCTCTAACAGCGCTTTTTGTGTGGTATATTATAAACAAAGGTTCATATAAAAAAACAGAGAAATTTTTCCTTGCTCTCATGGTAATATATGTAAGCTATGTAATTTCAGGTTTTTTAGCAAAGCCTGATTGGAAAGAGGTATTAAAAAATACATTTGTTCCTTCTTTCAGTTTTAATTCAACTTTCATTTTAATTTTTATTGCGATGATAGGGACAACAATTACACCTTGGATGCAATTTTATTTGCAGTCCTCTGTTGTTGATAAAGGTGTTGATGTAAAAAACCTCAAATACCAAAAATGGGATGTATTTTTAGGAGCATTCTGGACAGATTTTATTGCGTTTTTCATTATTGTCGCAACAGCAGCAACCTTGCACAAACATGGGATTGTAATTGAGACAGCAGAAGATGCGGCAAAAGCTCTTCAGCCTCTTGCGGGAAAATATGCATCAGCACTTTTTGCCATTGGACTTTTTGGAGCATCACTTTTGGGCGCACATATTTTACCATTATCTACTGCATATGCTGTAACTGAGGCTTTTGGGTTTGAAAATGGACTGAACAAGAAGATGAAAGAAGCGCCTGTTTTTTATGGTTTAATACTTTTGTTCATTATTATAGGAGCAGGTGTTATTTTATTTCCAAATATTCCTTTGATAAAACTTATGATAATTGCTCAAGAAATAAATGGTATATTGTTGCCAATAATTTTGATTTATATGTTAAAGCTGACAAATGACAAGGAGATTATGGGAGAGTATGTGAATTCGAGAACATTTAATATAATTGCATGGATAACAGTGGTGTTTATAATAATTCTCACATTAATACTGCTTATCGAGCCCTTCTTCGGTGTGTAAAAAATCAACTTTTGATTTTTAACCTAATTAAAATAAAAATGGCGGAGAGAGTGGGATTCGAACCCACGGTACCGCTTTTGGCGGTACGCGCGATTTCGAGTCGCGTGCCTTCGACCACTCGGCCATCTCTCCGCCTATTTTTATTTGTGCAACATCAATTATAATCTATATTCTGCTCATTTTCAAGACAAAGATTTTTATTTTGCAATTGACAATTCCACAAAATAGAAGTAATATATTTATTAAAGTGAATATTGTGAACAAAATTGTGCACCATGGCGAATACTAATGCATAGAAGGCTTTATTGTCCAACAACTATTTAGGGAGGCACAAAAATTGAAAAGACCAGAGTTTATAGTTGGGCTGAGAAAAGAAATAACAACAACTGTCAGAGATGACATGCTTGTTTCGCATTTTCAAAGTGGGTTTTTGGATGTGTTTGCAGCTTTTTAAAGTTGAGGCTTATGACAAGTTTGAGAAGATAGGCGAGGGTGTTCACGAGAGGTTTGTTGTAAATAAAGAGAGATTTTTGCAAAAGACATATCAAAAGGCAAGGTGATCTTGTTTGAAAAGCACATCAAAGCTACAAGAGGTAAAACTTAAAAGCATAACCGAGATAGCACAAAATATAGGTCTGAACGAAGATGACATTGAGCTTTATGGAAAGTATAAGGCAAAGATAAATTTAGATGTTCTAAAACGAAAACCCCAACAAAGAGAAGGTAAAGTAATTTTGGTCACATCAATAAATCCAACGCCATACGGTGAGGGCAAGACAACAACGGCAATTGGCCTTTCGATGGCTATAAACAGGCTGGGGTTTAAATCAGTTGTAACACTGCGAGAACCTTCCTTGGGACCATATTTAGGAATTAAAGGTGGGGCAACAGGAGGAGGAGCTGCTCAGGTTTTGCCAAGCACCGATATAAACCTTCACTTTACAGGGGACATTCATGCGGTGACAAGTGCAAATAATCTGCTTTGCGCCGCAGTTGACAATCACATCTACCATGGAAATGAGCTAAATATCAATCCCAAGACTGTAATGATAAAAAGAGCAATGGATATGAATGATAGAGCTTTAAGAAATATTGTCATTGGGCTTGGAGATGGGCAAAGAGGTGTTGTGCGTGAAGACGGGTTTGTTATTTCTGTCGCCTCAGAAGTAATGGCAATACTTTGCCTGTCAAATGGATTAGATGACTTAAAAGAAAAACTTGGAAGCATCTTAGTAGGTTTTTCTTACGACAAAAAGCCCATATACGCTAAGGATTTGAAAGTTCATGGTGCAATGGCACTTTTGTTAAAAGACGCAATAAAACCAAATCTTGTTCAGACATCAGAAGCTACTGCTGCAATAATTCATGGTGGGCCGTTTGCAAACATTGCACATGGCACAAACAGCATAATTGCAATTAAGATAGCACAAAAGCTGTCAGATTATGTTGTTGTTGAAGCTGGATTTGGAGCTGATTTGGGTGCTGAAAAGTTTGTCAATATAGTCTCAAGAAAAAGTGGTATATACCCATCAGCTGCAGTTGTAGTTGTCACAACAAAGGCGCTTAAATACCACGGCAGCATGGGGGCAAAAGAGGATTTGACAAATGAAAATATGGATGCGCTAAAAAAAGGCTTTGAAAACTTAGAAAAGCACATAGAGAATTTAAAGCTTATGGGGCTTGAGGCTATTGTAGCTTTAAATAGATTTCCACATGATACTGTTGCTGAGATTTCGGAGATAGAATCTTTTTGCAAAGAGCGTGGAGTTGAATTTGCTGTGTCAGAGGTCTATGATCTTGGTTCAGAAGGTGCTTTGGATTTGGCACAAAAAGTTATTGAGGCAGCAAGCAAAAAAAGAAAAATAAACTTTGTTTATGAGGATTCAGACCCTGTTGAAGAGAAGATAAGAAAGGTTGCAAAAGCCATCTATGGTGCGATGGATGTACAGTTTTCAAAGTCAGCACTTTCGACTTTGGAGCTAATAAAAAGGCTCAATGTTGGTCATTTTCCCATTTGTATGGCAAAGACGCAGTATTCCTTGTCAGATGACCCCAAGCTTTTAGGCAGACCAAAAGACTTTGTTTTGAATGTGAATGAGATAAGAATTAACAATGGTGCGCAGTTTATTGTAGCAATCTGTGGTGACATTATGACAATGCCAGGACTTTCAAAAGACTATGCTGCTCTTCATCTGGACATTGATGAAGATGGAAATGTAGTGTGGGTGTGAATATCAATTTTTTTTAAACTAAGTGTGTGCACAAAATTGTGAGCAGGGAGGTTGAAATTGATATGATTGACACAACCAAATTTTCACTTGCCGATTTTATGAAGAGTGAAGACAAGAACATAATGGAACTTGCAAAAGAGTTTTGGGAATACAAAGAAGACTATGTCAGAAGAAGACACTATCAGTACAGACGAGTTTCTATTACAGGTTCTGGTCCAACTATGAAGATAATTGACCACTATACAGGCGAAATTAGGGAGATGATAAACTTTGCGTCAAATGACTATTTAAATCTTACCAAACATCCAAGGACTATAAAGGCGGGGATTGAGGCGGTCAAAAAGTATGGAACAGGTGCTGGGTCTGTGCCACTTTTGGGTGGAACACTTGATATACATGTTGAGCTTGAGAAAAAGATTGCAAAGTTCAAAGGATGCGAAGATGCACTTATTTACACAAGCGGATATGGATCTAACTTGGGAACAATCTCTGCAATTTTGCACGAAAAGGATGTTGCTATCTTAGATATGTATGTTCACGCGAGTATAATTGACGGGTGCAGGAATACAAATGTAGAGTTTTTTAGGCACAACAACATGGACTCGTTAGAAAAGGTACTCAAAAAGGTAAAAGACAAATACAATACAAAACTTGTAATAGTTGACGGTGTTTACTCGATGGATGGTGACATTGCACCACTTGACCAGATTGTTGAGATTGCTCACACTTATGGCGCATTTGTAATGGTAGATGAAGCACATGCAACAGGTGTGATTGGCAAGAATGGGCGTGGTACACCTGAGCACTGCAATGTTGAAGGAAGGGTTGACATAGTTGCAGGTACACTTTCAAAAGCTTTGGGTGCAGTTGGTGGATTTATTGCAACAAACAAGGAGCTTGTGAATTATTTACACTTTTACTCAAGAGCGTATATGTTCTCAACAGCACCAACTCCACAAGCAACTGCTTCACTGATTGAAGCTTTGAATGTCATTGAAGAAGAGCCAGAGCTAAGACAGAGGCTTTGGGATAATATAAGATACTTCAGAGAAAACTTGTTAAAGCTTGGGTTTAATATTGGCAATCAGCAGACAGCAATATTCCCAATTATAATAGGTGATGATTATAAAGTTAAAGAGATGTGCAGAGAACTTCACGAGGCAGGCATCTATGTGAACCCTGTATTCTACCCAGCTGTTCCAAGAAGGCTGTCACGCATTAGAATTTCACTTACAGCAGGACATACCAAAGAGCATCTTGACAGGACATTGGACGTTCTTGAACACTTGGGGAAGAAATACGGTATAATATAATAAAGATTAGGCTCTTTAAACATAAAGAGGCTGCAAAATTTTAGTTTGCAGCCTCTTTTAAAGTTTAATTTAAAAAATAAAAGGAGCTGAAGAAAAAAATGAAGGCAATTGTCTTTGATGCAAGTGTAGGAAAGTACATAAGAACGATGGTTTTGGGGAAATTTTCAAAAAAGTTTTTCTACAATAGGCTATCATGTATCCAGCTCAAAGATATACCCGAACCAAAGCTTCCATCTGAAGACTATGTCAAGATAAAAACAACATACGCAGGAATTTGTGGTTCGGACCTAAACCTAATTTTTTTGCATGACTCACCATCAACCTCACCATTTGCTTCTTTCCCATTTGTGATTGGTCATGAGAACCTTGGAGTGATAGTTGAAAGGGGGAAGAACGTAACAGAATTTGAGATAGGTGACAGGGTGATTGTTGACCCAGTTTTGGACTGTGATGCAAGAGAGCTTCCAAGATGTCCTTCATGCCAAGAGGAAGAGTTTTCAACCTGTTTAAATATTACAGAAGGTAAGCTCAAACCTGGTACTATAATGGGTGCTTGCAGTTCAACAGGCGGCTCATGGGGAGAGTATTTTATTGCTCACAAATCACAAGTTATAAAGGTACCTAATTCTGTAAAAGATGAAGAAGCAATTTTAGTAGATCCGTTAGCATCTGCGCTTCATCCTGTGATGAGAAACTTTCCAAAAAATTCTGACAAGGTTTTGGTGTACGGAGCTGGGATAATAGGACTTTTGGTGGTCTGGAGCCTGAGAAAACTTGGCTGCAAAGCAGACATCACAGTAATTGCAAAATACAAATTTCAAGCTGATTTGGCAATGGAATTTGGCGCAAACAGGGTTGTAAGACCGTCAGAAGATTATTTAGATGAACTTGCAAAGGTGTGTGGCGCTAAGGTTTTCAAGCCAATGATTGGTGAAAAGGTTTTGCTTGGCGGGTTTGACAAGGTGTTTGACTGCGTTGGTTCAAAGAAGACTATACGAGATGGTATGTGGCTTACAAAACAGCGCGGGAGCTATATTCTGGTTGGCCTTGCATCGGTTGTGAAGGATTTGGATTTGACCCCCATTTGGTTCAAGGAGCTCAATGTAAAAGGAGCTTATTGCTATAGTACAGAGAATGTAAACGGGTATAGAATCTCTACGTACCAACTTGCATTAAATCTCATACAGCAATTTGGAATTCCATATGAGAAATTAATCACTCACTATTTTAAGATAGAAGACTATCAAAAAGCGATAGAAGTAGCGTCTTCAAAAGGAAGTGAGAAGAGTATAAAGGTTGTGTTTAAATTTTTGTGATTTTTGTACGGATAAGAGGGTATTGATAAACACATTGAAAAGATATTAAAATTGAATTAACATGAAATAAAGGATTTTCCATGTATCTTTATGGAAACTTATTGTGTATATTTATCAAGAAAATGGGTATATATTTAGGAGAAAACATGAAAGGAATTAGGTAGTTGGTGAGATGAATGAAAGAGAGATTTGGTAGAGCATTTGGTATAGTGACATTTACAGAACTTTTATTATTTTGTGCGCTGGTTGCATATGTACAGTTTCAGACTCATACATATAATTTTATCGCTTGGGTGCTCATATGCTGCAGCGCAGTTTTGATAAATATAGCAGGGTACGCATTTGGAATTTTTCCATATGTACAAGAAGTATGTAGTCGAGTTGACAAAATTCAAGAAGTATTAAGGGAAATAGACAGCCATTTTAATCTGATGGCAGAGGACGCTGTGAAATTTGAAAACTCTATAAATGTGCTCAAAAATCAGTTAAAGATTTTAAAGGATAAGAGTCAAAGAGGAGACATCTTTTTTGAACAATATAAAGAGATGATAATACGAAATGTAAAACTTATCTATGATATGTCTAAAAACAAAAACGAAAAGGAGATAGAAGGGCTTGCGAAGTCTCTTTTAGACGTTATTGAGACAAGCATATATTCTACACGTATATTTGTTCCTTTATGGTATGAAGTTATATATTTTCAAACAATCCTGTCAGGGTGTGTATACTCAGCAAGGAATAATTTTGAGACGGTGGTGAATATCCAAGAAGAAAAGCTAAAACAGTCACTTGTATTACATGGGATTTTGGCAACAGTTGCAAGGCTTTTTATTGACTGTGTTGAAAGGCAACTTCCGATTAAGAATATCATCCAGCTTTCAATAATCAACTTGTCGGAGCACCTAAGTTTGCGATTGTATTACAACAATACTATCCAGGATTTGAATAAAGTGGAAGAAGTACTCAATATTCTAAAACAGAGATTTTCTCTTTACTATCCTGAGGGTACGTATGCTGTGAATTATTCATCAGGGGAAAATCACTTTATAATTGAGATTTCGGTTCCCATAATTGAGTCTTTTGAGATGTGAAGTTTAAATGACAATATAAAAGATATTTGAAATATTTCAGAAAATTTAGTATTATTGATATTAAGCTCAGAACAAGACAAGAAAGAATAGGATGAGAATGAAATGGTAACCATAAAGGATATAGCAAGAGAAGCAGGTGTGTCACCTTCAACAGTTTCACGAGTACTTTCAGGTAAGGCAAAGATTTCACCTGAGACAACAAAAAGAGTAATGGAGGCAATAGAACGACTTGGCTACATCCCAAATGCGAGTGCCAAGAGCCTGGTGATGAAAAAGGCATACTCTATAGGAATTTTCATGCCACGAAGACTTGAACAAACACTTACAAGCACCTTTTTTGACCAAGTTGTTTCAGGAATTTGCAATTATATTAACAATACAGAATACGAGATTGTACTGACTATTGTGCCGCCAGAAAAGGAAAAAGAAAGCTTAGAGAGGCTTACAAAAAGTAGAAAAGTGGACGGGTTTATCCTCCTGACTTCTCGTATAAATGACTATGCTATTAAGTATCTTCGTTCTCTTAAATTTCCTTTTGTTTTAATAGGTTCACCTGATAGGGACAAGGATTATGTAAACTGGGTTGATAATGACAACAAAAGAGCAGGTTTTGACGCAACAGAGTATTTAATCAAGCTCGGACACACTCAGATAGGTTTTTTGGGTGGTATGGAAAATCTTGTTTTGACTCAAGATAGACTCTCTGGCTACAAAAGTGCTTTGAACAAATATAAGCTTCCGATTGAAAGTCAATATATAATGTTTACCGAGTTTGACGAGCAAAGTTCATATGAAAAGGCAAAAGAAATGCTGATGTTAAAAAACAGGCCAACTGCCATTGTTTGTATTGACGAGGTTGTTGCATATGCAGCAATAAAGGCATGCAAAGAACTTGATTTGAAAGTAGGCTATGACGTATCTATAATTGGGTTTAATGAGTCCATCTTTTCTAAACTGTCTTCACCAAGACTTACAACAGTGGACACTAACGTATTTTATCTTGGTTATTATGCAGCTGAAATGCTAATAAAGGAGTTGGAAGAACCATACAAGACCTACAAGAGGCTTATAGTGCAGCACTCTATTATAGAAGGAGAGACATGCAGAGCTATATAGAAATATTCTCGTTTTGAAACTCAAAAGGTGAACAAATAGGGGGAATATTTTATGCAAAAGCATGTTGAGATCAAAAATAAAATTGGTCAGGTATTGCGTGGATATTTGCATGTACCAAGTGAATATGAAGGAAAGATTCCTGCAGTTGCAATCTTTCATGGTTTTACAGGAAACAAAATGGAACCACATTTCATATTTGTGAAGTTATCTCGCCTGCTTGAAACTGTTGGAGTTGCAAGTGTTAGGTTTGACTTTGCAGGCTCTGGTGAGTCAGACGGTGAATTTTACGACATGACAGTAACTCGCGAAATTGACGATGCAAGGTGTATACTTGACTATCTATTTTCGCTTGACTTTGTTGACAAACAAAAGGTGTCAATTGTGGGGCTGTCTCTTGGTGGAGCAATTTCCTCATATCTTGCTGGCGAGTACAGGGAAAAACTTTACAAGGTTGTACTATGGGCACCTGCAGGGAATATGAAAGAGATCGCAAGAAATGCAGTTGAAAATAATCCTCAAATAAAGGAAAAAGGATATATTGATTTAGGGGGGCTTCTTTTATCTGAGGATTTTTATTATGATTTGCAGAAGTACGACTTTTTTGAAGCAATAAAGAAATATCCAAATAAAGTTCTGATTTTGCACGGCACAAACGACACAGCAGTTCCAGTTGAAGTGGGAAGAAAGTTCAAAGAGATTTTAGGTGATAGAGCAACATTAATTGAGATAGAGGGTGCAGACCATACATTTAACAAATACGAATGGGAAAGGGTTGTTTTGGACAAGACAGTTGAGTTTTTGAAGGACTAAGAGAAAGCTAAAAAGGGCTGGGGAATTGAGACCATTTAGAGTCCAAAAACATTTCCAGCCCTTTTTATTTTTATCACACCTCAAGTTTGTTGTGAATATAATAGAATAAAACCCGCTACAAAGAGAATATATTAAGTTATGAGCAAGCATTTTCATCATAAGAACAAAAAACAGTTAGGTTTTGTCCTTTTGTTACTTGGCTTTGGTATTTTGATTTCAATCATAATGCCGCCATGGCTGTTAGCGCTTATTATTGCTCTGGGGTTAATTGCTGCTGGAATTTATATATTTTTTAAAGATGGGAGATGAAATAAAAATGAGGATAATGGTATTCAAAATGCCAAGGTTTTTAAGCAGAATAATTAAAAGGCTCTTTAAAATCAATGATGAAAAATAAAGAAAAAGTTCAAGATAAACCTCTTTGCTTATCTTGAACTTTTTTGTTATTTAAGCACGGACAACTTTGCCTGCTTTAATACAACTTGTGCAAACATAAATTCTTTTTCTCTGACCATTAATAATTACTTTAATCTTCTTTACATTTGGTTTCCATGTTCTTCTTGACTTCTTGTTTGAGTGGCTTACCTTGTTTCCAAATGACACCTTTTTATTGCAAATTTCACACATTGCCATCTTATTTTCCCTCCCTTTTATAAGAAGCAGGATAAAAAACCACACATTATTTTAACACAAAAAAAGGGGAAAAGGCAAGCTATTTTATTCCTTGTACAAGATTGCCTCATTGTCTATATAAAGTTCACAGTTAATATATTCGTTTACAATCTCAATATCTTTTACAAGCTCAATCCTGTACATGCTGGATGTGTACCAGTTGAGTTTTGGCTGTACATTTACAAAATTGAGCTTACTGTCTAATGAAGGAAGGAGATAATTCCAGTTTACGTAGTGATTGAAGTTCTCAATGATGTCTGTAATAACTGCATTGAACTTATTCAAAAGAAGTTTCTGAAATTCATGCCACTTTGAAAGTGATGCTTCAATGTTTGTAAGACCAAAGTATCCAGCACAGCCTGCGCCTTTTAAGCTTGATGTTGTCCTTGTAAAACACAAGTCCAAAGCTTCAATTGTCTCTGGTGGATCAATTGTGAATGTGTCAAAGCTCTTTACAAGCTCATCAGGAAGCTTGTTTCTGAAGTCATACTCAATTGCTTTTAAATTGAGATTGTGTTCTTTTGCAGCTTGGTTTATAAAATCTACAAGCCTTTTGTCAATTTCTAATACCAAAACCTCTTTTGGAAGTTTTGTCAAAGCTGCTGCAATTGACACCAAATCATCATCGCCAAACACAATAAGCCTCTTTCCAACAAGGTCTCCTTTTTTAATCATAAGAGCAATTCTTGAGAAGGCTGTTTCTTCAGTTACATAACCTTGGTCATATTCAACTATTGCATCAGGTCTTGTCTTTGCTATCTCTTTAAACTTCTCATAAGCGTCTTTTATTTCAGTAAATACAATACCACGTCCCTCACAGCATTGACATGTGTAATTCTTTACAACAGGAATGCTATTTTTTTCAATAAATTCTCTTCCTTTTTGTGTGAATTCTAAATTGCCGCTATCACCTGATTTTACAAAATCTATTGAAATGAGGTAATTAATTGTTTCCCTCACAACTGCAAATGGCTTTTGTGAAAGAAATACTACTTCCCAAAAGTGATTTGTAGAGTTCAGTGCTGCTAAAACCTTTTCGATATCTCTTTCATTTACATTCACCTTTGTTTTGTTCTTTACAAATTCAACTGCGCCCTTTAGTTCATCCACTTCTACCACCTCCTCATAATTTTAGATGTAGCTTCTTAATAGTTTGTTGACAACAATATATAATAATATCATAATAAAATGAGGTGTCAATAAGAGCTTTACAAAAAGAGGTTTGAAAAAGACAAACGGTATAATGTCAAGGGGGTTTTTAAAAAAATTTTTTTAGATAATTAGGGTGAAAAAGGCAATAGAATACCGAGCCGCTCAGCATGGAAAAATTTAACTGGCAGCTTGTTTAGAGAAGATTATTAAACTAAAAATTTGGGATTAACTAAGTATTGTAAACGTCACCTCTTTCTTGATATATTTGACCTTTGCTGAGCATGGCAAAGATCAGAGGGATTAATCGTCTTGCGGTAAGGACGAGGGCACGTTTATGCTGGTGTTTGGTAACCTCTGAATACTTCTTGTTGTAGAAAGCTTTGTAGCGTACTGTGTGCACCCTTACACAGTTAGCAGCCTCAACAAGATAGTATCTCAGGTATTGGTTACCACACTTAGCTAATGAGACATCTTGGGCATTGAAATTGCCTGATTGATATTGAGTCCAGACCAAGCCGGAGTATTTAGCTAAAGCAGCTTCATTTTTGAAGCGCTTGATATCACCGATTTCAGCGATGATGCCAGCTGCAAGAACATTTCCTATGCCAGGGATAGTGGTCAAGGTTTGGGAGAAAGCTTTAAGTAGTTTAGAGATTTCTTTGTCGAGTTTTTTAAGTTGTTCTTGCATAAATCTAATGTTTTCAAGGGTCATAGAAAGAGCTAGGTCATTAGCTTCAGCCAACAAGGGATGTAAACGAAAAGCGCGATTGGCAGCGGTTTTAAGTATTTCAGCAATTTTATTGACATCTGAGAGTCTATTGTTGCCGTTATCGGATACGAACTTAATTAAATCTTCTAAAGGCATGGAAGCAATGTCGTCAGGTGTAAAGTTTTCGATGATAGCACAAGATGCCTTACCGAAGATATCAGAAAATGGGCACTCTTGAGAGTAAGTGGAGAATTTAAGGTATATGAGATTTAGAGCTCTGTTTTTTTCACGGGTTAAATTGTGAACAAGATGATAGCGCATTCTGGTAAGGCGTTGTAAGGCAGCATATTTGAAGTCTGGTAAAGGTGTTGGGTTGAGTTTGCTGAACCTGACACATTCAGCAATAACGATAGCGTCGATGTTATCTGTTTTAGGTAAGAAAGTGTATATTTTTTTGAAGCCTTTGACAACGCTTGGGTTGAGGACATAAAAAGTTGGTTTATATGGCAGCAGTTCAGATGAAGAAGCAAGGTACAAATGCAGATGCCAACCGTAATGTGAAG
>Ga0207430_10115_pt1 | contig 36755 bp, 39 predicted proteins | sample YelNatsi3bottle8_FD_187544 | JGI IMG/M metagenome (GOLD analysis project Ga0207430, IMG submission 187544) | Hot spring thermophilic microbial communities from Obsidian Pool, Yellowstone National Park, USA - site 3 bottle 8 (SPAdes) (version 2) | ecosystem: Environmental > Aquatic > Thermal...
AGAAGTGAGTGTTTTAAGAAAAGCTTTGCTATAAAGGTGAGTTTCCAGTAATCAATTGGTACTAATAATTTAATGTACCAATTGAGATATGAAGTTTTAAGTGATTTGATAATCATATTATACGAGGAGGTACCCTAAATGAAAACTTTTAGAATAGAAGAATGTAAAGAAAAAGGTCTCTTTATTCTTAATCTTGAACCTGGCGATTTGCTATTAGAAAGTATTAAAAAATTTGTTCAAGAAAACTTTATAAAGAATGGATGTGTAATAAGTGGGATAGGCACTTTAAAAAAGTTACGATATCATAGAGTTTTAAATACAAATTATGTACCTGAGAATGAATATCTGACGATTGAAGGGCCTATTGAATTAAGTGCCTTGCAAGGTCTGATAATAAATTATGAGCCGCACCTCCATTTTGTAGCTTCTGACTTAGAAAGAACTTATAGTGGACATTTAGAAGATGGATGTGAAGTGCTATACTTAGGTGAAATTTTATTACTTCCTTTGGAGGATATTAAATTGAAGAGGATTCCTGATGAAAGGAATGTGACTTATATTACTTTAGAGGAATAAAAAATAAAAAATAAATATGGCTAGTAACTGGAGATTTAACACTATGCATTAATCAAAAAAGGAGGTATTAAACCCATGTTTAGCCAAAGTGAAAATCAAGAGTTAATTGAGATGTTTAGTCAACTAAGAGTTGCTGATGTCAGAGATGGGTTGGATGCAATATTGTTGCATCACTACTGTAGTCTTCCATCCACAATTAGACCTCTCTTTAGAACTAAGGCAGTTGGAATTGCAAAGACTGTAAGATATATTCCTTATAGAGGTGAAATTCCCAAGTTGAGTCCCGAAGAATATTCAAAATGGTGTGGGTATTATTATCAGAAAATTTGCCCATATCCATGGATGAGTGAAATACAAAAAGGTGATTTTATTGTCATTGATCAAAGTGAGGTAGATGCTGGTTTAATGGGTTCAAACAATTCATTAGAAGGTTATGCGAAAGGAGCAGTAGGATATTTAACAAATGGTGGACCACGAGATACCGATGAACTTATTATTCAAAAAATCCCCTTTTGGTCTAAATTTGTGTCACAAAAAACTGTAATGGGTAGACTCCAATTTGATGCAATGAATGTTCCTGTTAATATTGAAGGAGTTTTAATAAAGCCGGGAGATATTATTGTAGCTGATGGGGATGGTGTTGTAGTAGTGCCACGTGAAAGAGCCGCTGAAGTATATGAATTTGCTAAAAAAGAACTAGATGCTGATAAAGCTTCGAGAAGAAAATTATACGATATGCTTGGATGGGAATATGATGATACCGTAAAATAACGCATTAGGAACGAAGCAAGCAATGGAACTTTATTCCATTGCTTGCTTCGTGAATTATTATAGTTGTTTATCTACCCATGTAAGGTTTAGAAAATTTAAAAGAAAAATATCATAATCTAAAGAAATGAAAATTCTTATGTTGCAAGATTGAGAAGATAAAAAAGAAAGGAGAAAATTATAGATGATTATTAAAGGGGTTGAATACACAAGGGAAAAGTTAGCAAAGTTATTTGATTTTGCAATTCTAGATCCTGACGTAACAGAAGAAGAAATTAAGAAAGCTTGTAACTTGGCTAAAGAATACGAGTTTAAAGGTGTGCATGCAAATCCATATTGGGTCCCATTGATTGCAAGAGAATTAGAAGGGACAGGTATAGAAACAGGCTTGGTTGTAAGTTTTCCATTTGGAGCAGTTCCTACTTCATTTAAAGTGCATGAAGCAAAAGAGTTGGTGAGAATTTTAAATGGGCGACCAGGCTGTATTGACATGGTAACAAACATTGGTGTACTCAAGGATAAGAATTATAAAGCATATAAAAATGACATATCTGAGGTGGTAAAAGTTGGACATGATGCCGGATTGGAAGTTAAAGCTATATTGGAAGTGACTTTATTAACAGATGATGAAATTAGAGCGGCTTGTGAATGTGCAGTAGAAGCTGGAGTTGATTTTATAAAGACGTCAACAGGGCGAGGTGGTAATCCTTCCATAAGACATATAAAAGTGATACGCGAGGTTGTTCCACCGCATGTGGGTATAAAATTCTCAGGCTATGGAGGTTATAATCCAGCTCAATTAACTATTATGGCAATTGCAGCAGGAGCAACTCGATTAGGCTCGAGAATAGCTCACAAAATTATTGAAGAGATAGAGACGTATTATAAGGATTTATCAATTGACTTCAAAGCCTGATTGAGAGAAGAAGGAGGTGACGAAGATTTTTCCCGAAAGAAAAGTGAGAGAAATGTAAGAAAGGACTTTTAATAATTTTCAGAAAACGATTACAAAAGAATTTGAAAAGTTTTTTATAAACCTTTCAAATTTGAGGGTTTCTCATGATTATAGTAGTGTAATTTAATTATAGAGAAAGGAGAAGGAAAAATGCCATTGGTGAGCAGTAAAACAATGTTAAATTATGCAATGGAAAAAGGCTTTGCAGTAGGGGCTTTTAATGCTAATAACATGGAAATAGCTCAGGCAATTATAGAAGCAGCAGAAGAAGAAAATGCACCTGTAATAGTTCAAATTAGTCAGGGAGCCATAGAATATGCGGGGGCAGACTGCCTCTTTGCCATTGTAAAATCCTTAGCGGAAAAATCCAATGTGCCTGTAGTTTGTCACTTGGATCATGGCTTAGATTTTAGTACCATCGTAAAAGCCTTAAAAATAGGCTTTACATCACTTATGTTTGATGGTTCATTTCTTCCGTTTGAAGAAAATGTAAGAATAACACGTGAATTGGTAAAAATTGCTCATGCAGGGGGTGTTCCATTGGAGGCGGAGATAGGTAAAATTCCAGATGCAGCAAAAGGTCCTCTTAGTCCTGAAGAAGTTAGAAAATATCTTACTACTCCAGAAGAGGCAGAAGAATTTTTTACACAAACGAAAGTAGATTTCTTAGCAGTGTCTGTAGGGAGCGCGCATAGAATGAAAGTTCAAGCTGCGAGATTGGATATTGAAAGAATTGCAAAAATAAGGGAGAGAATAAAAATTCCGTTAGTTCTTCATGGAGCATCTGGAGTTACAGATGAGTCTCTTATTGAAGCTATAAAAGCTGGGATATGTAAAATTAACTTTGCTACTGAACTCAACAAAGCTTTTACAATAGCAATAAAACAAAAGCTTCAATCAGATCCTGAAGTAATTGATGTGCGAAAATATGGAAGAGTAGCTCGGGAGAGTGTAAAAAGGGTTGTGAAGGAAAAGATTCAGTTGTTGAATTCTTCGAATAAAGCTCCTGAAATATTAAAAGTTATTTCTGAAAGAAAGGAGGTATATGAAGGATATTCTTAACTGAATAAAAAATTTAAATTTTTAATACCTAAAATCAAATGTTCCCATCGCATAAGTCAATTATCGTGTACAATGAGATGTATATGTTAAAACACAAAAACTAAATTTAATATTGGTTTTACAAATTTTATTTCACCTTAAAAAGAAAAGACTAGAACATGGAAAGGAGGTAAAAAAAGTGATCCGATATGAGTGTGATTTTCATTGTCACACCACGCGTTCAGATGGTAATGATAGTCCATTAGAACTAATTGAGAATGCTATAAAATTAGGGATGAAGGTTATAGGAATCACAGATCATGATATTGAACCACCTACCTATTTAGAGATTGGTAATGAAAAAGTGGAAACTGTCGCATACGCGCGTTCAAGAAATTTAGAAGTTATTTTAGGTTATGAGTTTTCATGTGATACCTATGTGGATGATGTGCATATCTTAGGTTATAATTTGGATTGGCAAAATGATGATTTAAAAGAAGAAGTTAGAAGAGCAAAAAAAAGCAAATCAGAAGCTTATGAGGAATTATGCTATGTTCTTACTAAAAAAGGCATGCCAATAGATTATGAAAATGATGTATTAAAATATGTGGATGAAGCAGGAAACGTGAGATACAGAAGTCCTGAAGAAGTAGAAAGGAAACATATTTTTGAAGCAATGGCTAAGAAAGGATATGCACCAACGTGGCAGCAGGCAAAACTGATTGTCCGAGATGATCCTGAATTAAATATCCGTCGAAAGAAAATCAGTCCATTTGATGCTATTGAACTTATAAAAAGTTGTGGAGGTGTAGCAGTTTTAGCCCATCCTTTCTTAATAGATGAAGTAGTAACTTATCCTAACGGCACGACTCTTACACGAAAGGAATATATTGAAAGACTTATTGAGCATGGATTAGATGGAATAGAAGCTCGATACATATATAATAAAACAAGCTATAAAGGAAAATATTCAAATAACGAAATTGAAAATTTCCTCAAAGAAGAGTACAAAGAAAAAGTAAAATTCTTTACTGGCGGTTCTGATTATCATGCAGATCATAAGAAAGGAGTACAAAATGCAAGGTATATAGGAGAAGCAGGTCTTACCTACTCTGAATACGAGCAGATAAAAAGTTATTTTTGCAAAAAATAGTTTCCTATTAATAAGAAATTAGATGAAATATTCTTTGGGTTATAAGAGAATACATTAAAGTAGTATTTTTATATAATACCTAAGGGAGAGGGTGAGAGTTTCAAAAACTCTGCCCTCTGTTTTTTTTATGGTAAGCAGAATATTTTACAATATGCAAAAAAAGCACGTATGTGTTAATAAAAAAAATGTGGTATAATAAAAAATAAAAAGAGGTATAAAGAAAATTCACAATTGATAGCAATCCTATAATGTCCAAATTTCATTTCCTAATATGGCTTTGAAAGAATATTTTTAACAGAAATAAGATTTTGAAAATTTATCGAGTGTAGGTGGAGTTAATGAAGATAAAAGTAGAGAATATTATAAACAAAAATATAGTAGAGATCAAAGAAAATAAATTTAAAGAAAGTGAAGTTACTGCTGTTCTTGCCAACATATATGATTATATTCTCGTGAAAAGCGATGAAGGAAAGGTTTTAGATGTTATAAAATGTAAAAATGATAAACAATATAAGCAAATGAATTGGAGAATAATTGAAAAAGATTATACGCTTGATACCAAGGAATATAATGGAGAAATGCTGTTAGTAAAAGATGAAGAGAAAATAATAGGAATCATCACTTATGAAGAAATAATTGATTTTTTAGAGCAGGAATATAATAAACTCAACGAAGAATTAGAAAGCGTAAAAACTGATTTAGAAGCATTTATGAAATGTAGTGAAGATTTAACCTGCATTTCCGATGGTTTTGGCTCTAAGGTAAGACTTAGTTCTTCTGCAGAAAAGTACTATGGAGTAAAACCTGAGGAATTAATTGGGAAAACTGTCGACGAAGTTGAGAAAATGGGAATTTACTTTCCATCAGCAACCAAATTAGCTATAAAAGAAAAGAAACAGATAACTATTGTTCAAAAAACAGCGACTGGGAGAAAGTTGTTAGTTACGGCAACACCAGTGATAGACGAAAATGGAAACATAAAAAGAGTGGTAAGCATTTCAAAGGACATTACTGATGAAGAAAAATTAAAATCTGAATTGAAACATTTAAAAGAGCTTGTGGAGAAATATGAGTATGAACTTTCGACATTTAGAAAGAAAAATACAGAAATACCTAATATAGTATATAGAAGTAAAGTTATGGATAAATTAATTGAGATGGTAGATAAAATAGCAATAGCAGATTCTACAGTGTTAATCTATGGGGAAACAGGAGTTGGAAAAGAGCTCATAGCAAAATATATTCATTGTCTAAGCAAAAGAAATAAAGGTCCTTATGTAAAAATTAACTGTGCGGCTATTCCTGAAAGCTTACTGGAAGCAGAGTTATTTGGTTATGAAAAAGGTGCATTCACAGGGGCGAAGAATGAAGGGAAACCAGGACTTGTAGAAGTGGCGGATAAGGGTACATTGTTTTTAGATGAAATTGGTGAATTGCCACTATCTCTTCAAGCCAAACTTCTACGTGTAATTCAGGAAAAAGAATTTTTAAAAGTGGGAGGAGTAAAACCAATTAAGGTAGATGTTCGTATAATAGCGGCAACCAACAGGAATCTTAAAGAAATGGTTGAAAGCGGAGCTTTCAGGAAAGATCTGTATTATAGACTGAATGTTATTCCTATCACTATCCCACCACTTAGAGAAAGAGTAGAAGATATTCCTGTACTTGCATATCACTTTTTAAATCTCTTTAACGAAAAGTATGGCAAGTCTAAAGAACTTACAACAGAAGTAATAGAAGTTTTTACTAAATATCCATGGCCTGGTAATGTAAGAGAATTAGAAAATATCATAGAGAGATTAGTTATCATCTCAAGAGATGACAAAATTACCAAAAATGATTTACCAGTTGAACTGATAAATGAAGAGGTTCATACGAATAAGACTACAGAACTGTTAACCAAACATTGGAATCTCCTATTAAGCGATGATGTATTAACAGAAAATAGCAATCATATCCCTGCAATGTCATTGAAGGAAGTTCTCGCAAAACTAGAATATGAATTGATTAAAAGAGCGGTTGAGAGATATGGAAGTACTTACAAAGCTGCTAAGGTATTAGGTGTAGACCAATCGACTGTATGTCGAAAATTAAGAAAGTATCAGCAAAGAGATTAAACTTGGGCAGAAGAGAGTTTAGCTTTTTTCATTTTGGAAGTTAGTTTTTAGTGTTCATTAAAAAAACATATTCACAATTTTTTAATTGCAGGGGGGTACTATAAAAAAATGAAAGAAAGTATTTTACCTTCGATTTCTCAAACTCAGCGACTAGTTATAACCCAACAATTTAAACAAGGTTTAGAAATAATTCAAATGAGCAGTATTGAATTAAAAAATTTTTTTAGAGAATCAATTAGTTGAAAATCCTCTATTAGAAATAGAAGACAGTAATGATAAAGAGTATTCGATTGAAGAATTACTTGGGGTGGAGATGAATAGCTTTATCTATGAAGAAGATGAAATTTTTGATAAAGGAAATTTTTCCTTAAATACCGTGGGTGACAGTGATGAAGAAAGTAGTAAAAAAGATCCTTTCCGTTTTTTATCAAATTCTATTACACTCCAGGAATATTTAATGGAGCAACTCTATGTTTTACCTTTAAATAAGGTAAAATTAAAGATAGGAGAGTTTTTGATAGGTAATATTAATGAAAGAGGTTATTTAGATATAAAAATTGAGGAAGTTGTTAAAACACTTAATGTTAATATAAACACAGTAAAAGAAGTACTCGAAATAATTCAAACTTTTGAACCTATAGGAGTTGGGGCACGTGATATAAAAGAATGTTTGCTTATTCAATTAAAGCAAAAAGGACTAATAAATGAAGTAGTAGAAAAACTAATAAAAAATTATTTAGAAGACCTTGCGAAAGGAAGATGGCAAAAGATTTCCAAAGAATTAAGACTATCTCTCGATGAGATAAAGAGCTACTTCAATATAATTCAAGGCCTTGAACCGATACCAGGTAGAAATTTTGTTTCCACATCGGTAATACAACCTTACATTGAGCCGGATGCATACATGGAAAAGGTAAATGGTGAGTATCTTATCAGGCTTAATGATAAAGTTATCCCTAAAGTGAAAATAAATAACTATTATTGCAAATTACTCACACAAACAGATATAGATAAAGAAACAATTAACTACTTAACTAATAAAATTAAATCAGCTATTTATCTTCTTAAAAGCATTGAGTACAGACAACTTACTCTTTATAAAGTAATTGAAGCAATTGTAACTGTTCAAAAAGAATTCTTTGAGTATGGATTAGCAGGTTTAAAACCATTGACACTAAAAGATGTTTCTCAAAGAGTAGGGCTTCATCCGTCTACAGTAAGCAGAGTAATAAGAAAAAAATATGTTTCGACGCCAAGAGGAATATTTGAGTTAAAATATTTTCTTGATAACAATGTTGGAAGTGACATTCCTCAAACAGTTAAAAGAATTAAAGAAGTTCTTCAAGATATAATTCGCAATGAGGATAAAAAAAATCCTTTAACAGACCAACAAATCTCAGATATATTAAAAAAATATGGATTTAATGTAACCAGAAGAACTGTGTCTAAATATCGTGATGAATTGAACATACCTTCTTCTACTAAACGCAAATATCTTTCCAAAGTTTAGCGTAAAGATATAGGAGGGCTATTCAGGAGACTATAAATAATTTTGTGTAAAGTATAAAGACCTCTCTCTTGATAAGAATCAGAATATAACCAAAAATCTCCAAGAGGGAGGTTTTTATTATGGAAAATGTTTTAATAAAAAAACAGTTGCTCGAGTTCATAAGGAAAAATAACACCCAGAGTGTAAGCAACATTTATGAAAGCTTGAAGGATCTATTTAAAGACTTACTTCAAAGCTTTTAAGAAGCAGAAATTGAAGAAAGTTTAGGTTACAAAAAATATGATGTCAAAAACAAGCAGACAACAAATTCACAAAATGGTTATAGCGAAAAGACTGTCAAAACCAAGTTTGGTGAAATGGAACTTGATATTCCAAGAAATAGAGAAGGTGAATTTGAATCCAAGATAATCCCTAAGTACAAGAGAGATATTTCAGAGATTGAAGACAAAATCATAGCCCTGTATTCAAGAGGAATGACAACACGAGATATTCATGAGCAAATTAAAGATATTTATGGTATCGAAGTATCTAGCGAAATGGTTAGCAAAATTACAGAGAGAATTATCAGGCGGAATAAGAGGATGGCAAAATAGACCTCTGGAAAAGATATATCCGCTTATTTTCATAGACACGATTCATTAGCTCAGAAAATCGCTCAAATATGTTTCATACAAGTATATAAAAGAATTTTCAAAGGATTTTAAAAGAGTGTATCAGGCAACTAATGAAAAAGAAGCGCTGGAGAATTTTTATCATGTAAAAGAAAAATGGGAGAAACAGTATCCTTATACGTTCATCAGGAGTTAAAAGGCAACTTTAAGATGCACTGACTTAGTTTTTTAAGTTTTCCACGCAGAATAAGGAAATAATTTATACAACAAACATCATAGAAGGAGTTCAAAGACAATTTAAAAAAGTGACAAAAGGAAAATCAATGTTTCCAAACGACGCAGCATTAGAGAAAATGCTTTATCTAACGACAAAAAATGTTGTTAGAAAGTGGACACAGAGGTATAGAAACTGGGATATAATATTTAATCAGCTTTTGATAATGTATCCAGAACGTTTGAGTGGATATATAAATTAATAACAAACCTCAGTTCACTTTTAGATTGCTTCCATGGAAGCAATCTAAAACAAATTAGAACCAAAAAGTCAGAGCAATATATCCCAGTATTAAATTTTGTTCAGCTTTTAAAAAATTTATGCATAAAAATTTTTAAAATGGTAATACTAAAAAATAGAAGGTAGACAAAATTATCCTAAATGATTTCTTGCCAAGAGGGATGGTTCAATTTAAATACACAAAATTATTTACAGACCATTATTCTGACTGTTTTATGGCTAAAAAGGTTGACCTAATTTAAATACACAATTTACACACCCTCAACTATAATTTCTCACCATCTATTTCTTTTTCAAACTCTGCTGCTTGAAAATGTTTTTTTAAAAAAGCAGATATTTTCTATTCTCTATTTAGGAACAAATTAAGTGTTAAATATGTTTTCAACGAGTGTTGCTAATTATCATTTAAAATCTTCTTATAGCAATTGCTTTTCTGATTTTTTCTAAATTGTTTAGCAATTCGTCTTTCTTCTTTAAAGCAACCCCAATGTACAGTAAGTCTATCAGCATTAAAGAACTTAATCTAGATTCCATAGCTTCACTTCTGAATTTTGATTCTTTACCATAGGATAAAAGAACTATGTCTGAAAGATTAGCAATTGGCGATTTTAAATGTCCTGTAATTGCAATAGTTTTTGCTCCATTGCTTTTTGCAACTTTTATTGAATCATATAATTCTTTGTTGCTGCCAGTATTAGAAATTGCGATAATCACGTCTTCAGCAGTGGCTAAAGCTGAATAAGTTATTTGCATATGAGAATCTCCATGAACGACGCAGTTAATTCCAATTCGCAAAAATTTATGATATGCATCAAAGGCAATACAACTAGAACCACCCATTCCAAAAAAAAGCAATTTTTTGGCTTTGCAAATCATGTCAATAGCTTTTTCTAAGGTTTCACTACTATTCAACATAATAGTTGTTTCAAGGCTTTGAATATTCGAAGTTAGAAGTTTTTGCATTATTGTTCTCATATCGTCATTTTCTTTTATCTCTTCATAAATATTTTTCAAAGGTTCTACTATTTCAGCTGCCAAATTTATTTTTAATTCCTGATATCCTTTATATCCTAATTTATTACAGAGTCTAAAAATTGTAGTTTCACTTACCCCACAATTTTCTGCTAATTCTGTAATAGAAAAATGGACAACGTTTTGAGGGTTCTTCAAGATATAATCGGCAGCTTTTTTTTCAGCACTTTTTAAAGTGGGATAGAAATATTCTATACGCTTAAGGCAACCTAATGATTCTATCATTTTTGTGTTGGTTCCTCCTTTTAGAATTTATTCACTTTGAGAAACTTCTTAACAATATAAAATTATAGCATTTTTTATACTTATCAATAAACAATTCTCGATAGTTTGTCTGCAAAAAAAAAAAGATAATGTTTAAATTTATAAAAACGTATGTTATAATATTAACAAACAGAATACTTGCTCCTGACTTAGAGGGCAAAGTAGCCTGATAAGGAGGGGATGTGAAAATGAAGAGAAAGATGTCCACCTCTTTTGGCTAAAATGATGCTTCGAAAGGTAAAAAGTCAGGAGAGGTGGATTTTTTATTTTTACATTAAAGGGGAATGGTGCTTTTATGGAAAGGAGAATTGGTGTTATTGGAATTGTTGTTGAAAACAGAAAAGAGGTGGCAGATAAGCTCAACAAGATACTAAGCGAATATGGTGATATTATTGTTGGAAGGATGGGTATACCATATAAAGAAAGAGGGCTTTGTGTAATCTCGCTCATAGTTGATGGGACAACTGATGAGATTGGTGCACTCACAGGAAAGCTTGGGGCTTTGAGCGGTGTTAAGGTAAAAAGTGCTCTTACAAAATAAAGATTGGAGTGTGGTTTGGAAATGTTCAAAAAAGACCAGTGGGAAAGAGCCGAGTTTATAAATGATGAGATGGTTTTTGAAATTCTTGAAAAGGGAAAACAAAACCAAGATAGGGCAGAAGATATAATTCAAAAAGCATTGAATCTGCGTGGGATTGAGCCTGAGGAGGTTGCAACACTCCTTTATATAAACGATAAGGAACTTTTAGAAAAACTATTCAAGGCTGCAAAACAGGTAAAAGAGAGAATCTATGGCAAGAGAATTGTCCTTTTTGCCCCGCTTTACATCAGCAACTTTTGCGTAAATAATTGCCGCTATTGTGGCTATCACAGGTCAAATGCTAAGATGAAAAGAAGAAAACTTACAATGGATGAGATACGAAAAGAAGTTGAGATAATTGAATCTCTTGGGCACAAAAGAATTGCTCTTGAGCTTGGCGAAGACCCAAAAGAAGCTCCAATTGAATATGTGATAGATGCCATAAATACCATATACTCTGTTTACAAAGAAAAAGGTAATATAAGAAGAGTAAATGTCAACATTGCTGCAACAACAATTGAAGAGTACAGAATGCTAAAAGAAGCAAAAATTGGCACATATGTACTTTTCCAAGAGACATATCATCGTCCAACTTATGAATACATGCACCCTGAGGGGCCAAAGTCAGACTATGACTGGCACACGATGGCAATGGACAGAGCTATGCAAGGCGGAATTGACGATGTTGGTTTAGGGGTTTTGTTTGGGCTTTATGACTACAAGTTTGAGGTTGTAGGATTGATTTTGCACGCGAAACATTTAGAAGAGAGGTTTGGTGTTGGACCGCATACAATTTCTGTTCCACGAATTCGTCCTGCAGAGGGTGTTGAGGTGACAAAAGAGAAATATCCATATTTAGTATCTGATGACGAGTTCAAAAAGATTGTTGCAATAATTCGACTTGCCGTGCCATACACCGGCATGATTTTATCTACCCGTGAAAGACCTGGTTTTAGAGAAGAGGTAATTGACCTTGGGATATCTCAGATTAGTGCTGGGTCTTGTACAGGTGTTGGTGGATATACACTTGAGTACCAAGGAAAATCGACTGGTGATTTAGATGAAGATCTTGCGCAGTTTGAGGTTGAGGACAAAAGAAGTCCTGATGAGGTCATAAGAACTCTTTGCGAGGCAGGCTATATTCCAAGCTATTGTACAGCATGCTACAGGAGAGGAAGAACTGGGGATTTGTTTATGCAATATGCAAAGACAGGTGATATTCAAGATTTTTGCACTCCAAATGCGCTTTTGACGTTTATGGAATACTTAGAGGACTATGGCTCTGAGAAAACAAAGGAAATTGGGAGAAAATTGATATATGAGAGTTTGGAGCAAATAAAAGATGAAAAGATGAGAAAAGAGACAGAAAAAAGGCTTGAGATGATACGACAGGGTGAGAGAGATTTGTACTTCTAACAGTAAATAAAAACTAACAATCAATATAAACATTAACGGGGCTATTTAAAGTATAGCCCCGTTTTTACTGCTTTGTTCATCTTCTATTTGTTTTAGTATATGTTCAATTGCAAGTTTTGAAAAAGGCTTTCGTATAAACTCATATGCCCCACATTTCTTGGCTTCTTTTTCAATATCTGGCTGAGATATTGCGGAAATTATAATGACTTTCACATCTGGGAGAATGTTTTTTAAGATACGAGTTGCAGTAAGGCCATCCATATCAGGCATTGTAATATCAAGTGTGACAATATCAGGCTTTAGCTCCTCAATATGTTCGATGAGCTCTGATGCTGATGAAAATTCTGCAATAACCTGATGCCCCAGTGATATGAATATGTCTTTTAGAATTTTCCTTATAAATTGGGCATCATCTACAATACAAATCTTCATAACAAATCTCCTCTTTGACATTGTCAAATATTTTCAAGGACACTATAATATATTATAATGCTTTTGCAGAAAAAAACAACACTGTCTATATAAAATTTTAGAAAAAAAATCAAGACTGTAAGTTAAAGAAGTTTTAGTACAAAGAGGTAAGGCTATGCTTAGAAAGGAAAATTTAAAGATAGGCAACTTTTCAATATATCAAGATACAGATTTTTTCCTATATGGAACTGATGCGGTAGTCCTCAGTGATTTTATCGAAGTAAAGAAAAATGACATTGTTGTTGAGTTTGGGACGGGTAACTTGATAATTCCTATTCTACTTTGGGCAAAGAACAAAAGGTTCAAGAAGCTGTATGCTTTAGAGATTCAAAAAGAGGTATGTGAGCTTGCAATTCTCAACAGGAATATCAACAACCTTCAGGACAAAATTGAGGTGATAAATGCAGACCTAAAAGATGCACTCAAAATCTTTGGTTCAGAGTTTGCTAATGTTGTTTTTACAAATCCACCTTACAGGAAGGTAAGCAGTGGTACAATCAATCCAAACATCAAAAAAGCTATAGCTCGCCATGAGATTATGTGTACAATTGAGGATGTTATAAAAAGTGCTATGCAGATTTTGAAATTTGGTGGAAGGTTTTATATGGTCTACAGGAGTGACAGGTTAACAGATGCTCTTTACTATTTAAGAGTTTACAAATTGGAGCCAAGCCTTATAAGGTTTGTGCATCAAAATAAGGATAAAGAGTCTTCACTTGTTTTGATTGAGGCAAAAAAGGGTAAGCAGTGCACACTTAAAGTAGACAAGCCGCTTTTTATTGATGAGATGGAATATTATGGTGAACTTAAAAAAGAAGATGCGGAGTGAACAGTAGTGAGTGGAAAGCTTTTTATAGTGGGAACACCAATTGGAAACCTTGATGATATATCAAAAAGAGCATTAGATACTCTAAATATGGTAGACTTTATAGCTTGCGAGGATACAAGAGTTACAATAAAGCTTTTGAACCACTTTGGAATTAAAAAAAAGCTTGTTTCTTACCATGAGTTTAGTCCAGAAGAAAAAGAAGATAGAATAATCCAAGAGCTTAAAAGCGGCAAAAAGATTGCTTTGGTTTCAGATGCAGGAATGCCACTTATCTCAGACCCTGGATATGAACTTGTAAGAAGGTGTATAAAAGAGGGAATTGAGGTCACAGTAATTCCTGGTCCATGTGCTTTTGTGTGTGCCTTGGTAATATCTGGACAAAATACACAAAATTTTGTGTTTGAAGGTTTTTTACCCAAGAACAAAAGAGCAAAGAAAGAAAAACTTGAAAGTCTCAAATTTGAAAAAAGGACAATGATATTTTACGAGGCACCTCACAAGCTTTTGGATACACTTTCACAGATGGCAGCTGTTTTTGGTGAGGACAGAGAAATTAGCATAGTAAAAGAGATTACGAAAGTGCATGAAAATGTGATAATCACAACCTTACGTGAGGCTATAGATTTTTTTAAGAAAACTCCCCCCAAAGGCGAATATGTCATTGTTGTAAGAGGATTTGAAGAAAAAGCAAAAGAAAAGGATAAAGACTTTGATGTTGAATCTATTAAGAGGCGTTTAAAAGAAAAGATAGCTCAAGGGTTTACAAAAAAAGAGGCTGTAAAAACTGTAGCTGAGGAGTTGAAGGTTGCTAAAAACACGGTTTACAAAATCGCACTTGAAATTGAAGACTTTTGTGTAAAAGAATAAAGGGTAGTGCTCTTTTTTCTAAGAGCACTACCCTTTTTCTCAAAATATTTTCACGCTATCAGATTAGCTCTTTTTGAGCTCTTCCATACAATCTTTACAAATGTTCTTGCCCTTGTAGTAGATGACATCCTTTGCATTGCCGCAGAAGATGCAAGCTGGTTCATACTTTCTTAAAATAATCTTGTCACCATCAACAAAGATTTCTAAAGCGTCTTTTTCAGCAATGTCAAGAGTTCTTCTAAGCTCAATAGGAAGAACTATTCTGCCAAGCTCGTCAACCTTTCTAACAACGCCTGTTGATTTCATTTTTCATATGCCTCCTTTCAACAAATTTCGACATTTTTCTTACAATGCTATTATACCATCGTTTCAATTTTATGTCAAGAATTTTTTAAGTCTTTTTACAATATATTGTGAACTATCAAACTATAGCTTATACAGGTTTTATGTGAATATCATGATTAATCCTGAGTTTTCAGGTATTCAGAATTTCAAAGAGTGTATCTATCTAATTAGTATAATAAAATAATTGTAACAAAAAGAAAGAAAAAACTGTAAATATAAATTAACAAAATTCTCTTTTATAATTCGACATAATTCGACATGTTTTGACAAGTTGCACACTAAAAGCGACGTAGAATGTAAAAAACTATACTCCTATGACCGATGCAGAGTCAAAAATATTTAACATAAAGAGCTCCAAAATGTGTGCAGAAATATTGGCATAATGGATTTTATAGAAATGTCCAGACTCCTATTTTCTTTTTTGCGCCAAATACAAAAAATCGAACAATATTTGCCTTTGACACATCAAACAATCTAAATTAAAATTAAGATATAGTATTTTGCATACTCAACATAGTATAAATTATATAAGGGTAATATTAATACCCTTTTTGTTTTTGTAAGGGGGTGTTTTAGTGGCAAAGCATACACCAAAAGGTAAGTCATCTGCTATGGCCACTTTGGCAGACCAAGAGAAAGCAAGGTTTGTTCCTAAAAATGCTCAAGCTGAAGTGAAAGAGAAGATTAATGATACTGATAAAAAAGTAAAAAAGGCTGAGGACAAAGACAAAGCATTTTTACAATTAAAGCTGAAGAGCAACAAAAAGGTTGATAAGAATAAATTCAAAAAGGGTAGAAGTGCTGAGAGGAATAAAACTTCTTCAAATAGATTTTTAAGTTTAGATAAAATTAAATCTCTATATTCAAAAGAGATACATACTAAACTTTCACACGTATTAGAAGATGTAATTTCTGAAGTTTATAGAATTTTAGTGGGACTAAAGTATAGCAAAAATGTGTCAAATTACACCGAAATAGTCCTGAAGGCAAAGATATTTTCAACTTTGATTTTGATGATTGTAACCCTCTTTTTAATCAACAAAATGCCTTCTACATATAAAAAAGCGTACGCAGTTGTTTTGAACAATCAGATTGTAGGGTATGTAAAGGACAAGACTGAAGCGCAAAACCTTCTTGCCCAAGTTGCAAAAGAAGTAGAACAAAAGCACAACACAGACAGCTTTATCTTGCAAAATGAGATTCAGCTAAAAAGCATTGAACCTGGTCAGTACCGTGAGACAAGGATTGATGACCTGAAAAATACTATCATAGAAAAAGGGAAGGTACTTGTAAAAAGATACGCCATTTTTGTTGATTCAAAACCGTATTTTATATTTGATAATCCCCAGACTCCAAATAAGATTCTTGAAAGGCTAAAAAAGCTCTACTATAATGACAAGGCACCGCAGGCAAGGTTTAAAGAGAAGGTGGAGATAAAACCGATTTATGTATCACCAGCTATGAAGGTAGCAAATGAGGATACTGCCTTGACCAAAATTATGTTTGGAAAAGACCAGGTAATAGAATATACAGTCAAGGAAGGAGATACTCTTTGGGATCTGGCAAGAAAATATAATCTTGCAGTGGATGATATATTTGCATCAAATCCAGGGCTTTCAGAGAAAATTATGCCTGGGCAAAAAATAAAACTTACAAAAGCAACTCCGCTCATAAACGTTATACTGGAAAAAGAGGTAGAATATGAAGATGTGCTTCCAAAGGAAGTAAAGGTTGTAAAGTCAGAAAACTACTATACCACCCAGACAATTGTCATGCAAGAAGGTAAAGATGGTAAAGCAAAGATTCGTGCAAAGATTGTGTACATGAACGGTCTTGAATATGACAGGCAGATTATCACACAGCAAGTTATTCAAAAACCTGTTGAAAAAATAGTTGTTGTGGGGACTAAAAAACCACCTGCGTACTTTGCAACAGGTAGATTTTCATTCCCTGCTTGGGGGACTTTGACATCAAGGTTTGGCTACAGGGGAAGAGAGTTTCACGAAGGAATTGACCTTGCTATGCCATGGGGGTCAAATGTGTATGCAGCAGACGGCGGTGTTGTAGAATTTACTGGCTGGGCAGGCGGATATGGAAAGCTTGTGATTATAAATCATCAAAATGGGTATCAGACCTATTATGGTCATCTTAGCAGGATTTTAGTATCGCCAGGTCAGAAAGTTGCAAAAGGTCAGCTGATTGCGAAGAGTGGTTCAACCGGACGCAGCACAGGTCCGCACCTTCACTTTGAGGTGAGAAAAAATGGTGTTCCTCAAAATCCTCTAAGGTATCTGCGATAGAAAAACTAAAAAAGAGGCTGTCCACTTTGAAATAGGTGTGGGCAGCCTTGTTATTTTAGTTTTTTCTTGCTTTTTAATCCCAGTCAATTTCTATTTCATATTCAAGAGGGTCTTTTACCCCTATCTTTTTAAAAGCTTCTATTCGCTCTGTACAGGTTCCACATCTTCCACATGCTTTCTCGCCGCCTTTGTAACAAGACCAGGTAAGAGAGTAGTCAACACCAAGTTTTAGCCCAATCTTTAGAATATCCTCTTTTTTCAAATCTATATATGGAGCTTCAAGCTCTACAATGTGATAGTCACAAAGAAGAATTGCTCTTTTCATTGCCTCAACAAATTCCTTTCTGCAGTCAGGATAGATTGGATGGTCGCCAGCATGTGCTCCATAGAATAGCTTTTGTGCTTTTAAGGATATTGCATATGATGTTGCTAAGCTCAATAGTACCATGTTACGATTTGGAACAACTGTCTGCTTCATACTCTCATCTGTGTAATATCCTTCAGGAACTGACCAGCTACTTTTTGTCAAGGCTGATGGCGCTAAGTCTGCAAAAAAAGACATATCAACAATCTTGTGTGGAATTTTCAGAAGTTCACAGGTTTTCTTTGCAAATTCAAGCTCTTTTGAGTGTTTTTGACCATACAAAAAGCTAATTGCATAGGTTTCATATCCTTGGTTTTTGACATCATAAAGAAGCGTGGTTGAATCCATTCCACCAGATAGAACAACAACGGCTCTCATTTTTTAAAATAGCCCTTCCTTTCTTTTTTAGCATTTTACTTTGCAGCAATAACATCAACTTCAACCAACGCACCTGGCAAAAGCTTTGCTTCTACAGTTGTCCTTGCTGGATAGTTTTCTTTGAAGATGTTGCTATAGACTTCATTGAACTTAGCAAAGTCAGCCAGGTTTGAAATATATACATTTACTTTCACAACATCGTCAAAACAAAACCCAGCCTCTTTTAATATAGCCTCAATGTTTTTAAAGACAAGCTCTGTTTGAGCTTTTATGTCATCACCTTCTATTTTGCCAGTTTGCGGGTTTATAGCAAGCTGGCCAGATACAAAAAGCATATTGTTAATCAAAACGGCATGTGAATAAGGGCCGACTGGTTTTGGAGCATCGTTTGCCACTATACACTTTTTCATTTTTTTATCAGATCTCCTTTCTTTAAAAAGTCTTTAAAGATTTTATTCGAGCTTTTGACCGCAATATGGACAGTACAAGAAGTTTTTTGAAACCCTGTTTCCGCAGTTCGGACAAAAATCAGAGTCAATACCTTCTTGGTACATTCTTTGGAGGTTTCTGAAAAGTTCGACATCAGCAAGGGTAATAGGCACGTCTTTGCCATGCTCTAAATCGTATGCAACTTGAGGGTTTGTAATAAGGTAGACTTTTGAGCAACAGCTTGTTTGAATAAAATATCTTGTGTTCCATCTCAAAACGGGTATAAAAAAGAAATGTAGATAGTTATAAACCTTAAAAAGAGTATACGAGCCTTTGCGAGTACAAAATGGGCATATTTCCACATCTATTTGACGAATGACCTTTGCCCTTTCTTCTATGCCAAAGATTCCTATAAAGAACATAGGCTTTTAACTCAGCTCCAGCTAAAGTATTCTTTTTATATTTTATCATTTTAATGTATGTTTTCAACCGCAGAAGAAAAAGACCTTCAAAAATTTTCATGATGTAATTGAGGTATGCTATAATTAAAAGAGTATTTTTAATACTTTGTGGGGAGGGGTTTTGAAGGTGACAGTGATATTTGTTGGAACAAATAAGCAAGTTACTATAAAAGGACCAAAAAGTACTCAGCAGCTTGCAAAAGAGCTTGGGATAAGCTTAGAGTCACATGTTTTTATTAAAAACGGCGAGATTGTGGCTCCAGATGAAGTCCTGCAGGATGAGGATACAGTTGAGATAATCTCTGCAATCTCTGGTGGCTGATGAAAAGGGGGATTTGATTAATTGAAGTGTGTAAGATGCAAACAAAAAGCAAAAATTTTGCTCAAAAGACACAATGCAGCTTTTTGCAATGAGTGTTTTTTGTATTATTACAGAAATCAAGTAACTAAAAATATTCGCAAGTACAAGATGTTTGACAAAAAGGATAAGATTTTGGCAGTAATCTCTGGTGGCAAGGACAGTATGGCTCTTTGGGATGTTCTGGTCAAAGAAGGCTACAATGTTGTTGCAATGTATATAAATCTTGGGATTGGGGAGTATTCGAACAGGTCGCAAGAGGTTGTTGAGAGCTTTGCAAGTAAAAATAACCTTCCGCTCATTGTAAAGGACATCAAAAAGGAGTTTGGTCTTGATATATACAAGCTTTCAAAGACTTTGAAACGAAGTCCTTGTTCCATTTGTGGGTCAATTAAAAGGTATTTGTTTAACAAAGTAGCATACGACGGAGGTTTTTCGGCTGTTGCAACAGGTCACAACTTGGACGATGAAGCGGCAACACTTCTTGGAAATGTCTTAAGCTGGGAAGAGGGGTATCTTGCAAGACAAGCACCAGTGCTACCTCAAACTCATCCGAAACTCATAAAAAAAGTAAAGCCACTTTATACTTTAACAGAAAGAGAAAACCTCTACTATGTGCTTTTAAACAAGATTGAGTTTTTGCATGAAGAATGTCCTCACTCTGTTGGTGCGCGTTCAATTCTTTACAAAGAAGTGCTAAATAGGCTTGAAGAGGAAAGCCCTGGGACAAAGCAAAGGTTTTTAAATGGTTTTCTGGAAAAGGGTAGAAGGCATTTTCAGGATGTGAGCGAAAAACTTGAACTAAGAGAGTGTAAGACTTGTGGTCAGGTCACAACAGTTGAGGAGTGTTCGTTCTGCAGGTTTGTAAAGATTTGCAACCAACAACAAGAAACTTAAACTCAAAAAGGGCTGGCAGCTTTTAAAATCCAAAACGTCCAGCCCTTTGTTATTTGTTTTATCCTGTTTTTAAACTCCTCTTTCTCTATCTGGCCAGATTATCTTGTGAAGCTGAAGCTGCACTCTGCAGTTTTGAAGTTTATGTGATAGGATGAAATTCACAATTTCTTTTGGTTCAATTTTCCCATGTACAGGACTGAAGTAGATATTGCATGAAGGCTCAAATAACCGAATTATTTCAAAAGCTCTTTCTAAATCCTGCTTTGTTCCAACAACAAATTTCAAAACGTCAGACTTTCCAAGATATTTAATATTTTCTAATAACATCTTGTCTTCCATTCCACTTGATGGACATTTGTAATCCATTGTAATAATGGCATTTCTATTGACATATCTTATATCAACAGAGCCATTTGTCTCAATGTTAACTTCAAAACCTTCTTTAATAAGGCTATCAATAAGGTCATGTATGTGAGGCTGTATTAAAGGCTCGCCCCCAGTTAGCGTAACCTTTTTAAAACCTGTTGAATTAACATATTCAAGTATTTGGTCAAGTGTTATTTCTTCATAGTCAGGGTTTTGTGTGGCATACCTTGTATCGCAATAAGAGCAGTTCAAATTGCACCCTGCGAATCTCAAAAAGATAGCAGGAAACCCACTTCTAATTCCTTCTCCTTCGATGCTGGCAAATTTTTCTACAACTTTGAATTTGGCTTTTTTCATTTTATCACCCTGCCAGTTCTACATTCAGTCAAGAAAAGTGTTTTTCCTCAAAAGTAAAATCCTTTTTATGCCACGATTTTAAAGCATTACAAGCAAGAGGCTATGCATTGATAAAATCAGCGGTGTAACTATTTTAATACATAAAAATTTAAATTTCAATGAAATATGAATATTCTTGGTAACATAAAAACCACCTTGACAGAAAAATAGCCCCGCAAGCCCTTCTCCTTCAGTGGAATGGGTAAGGGGCTTGTTTGTTATTAGCATTTGTGTTATAATTGTATAGGGTGAAATCTATGCAATTAAGAAAAACAAGATGGAGTCTTTATAATTTGAACTATCATTTTGTATGGATACCTAAATACCGCAAAAAGATTCTGGTAGATAGGGTTAAGGAAGAGCTTGAAAGACTTGTTTTTGAAATTGCCAAAAAGCATGAAATTGAAATCTTATCTTTATCAGTTCAGCCAGACCATGTTCATCTTTTTGTTTCGGCACCACCACGCTTATCCCCAGCCCAAATAGCCAATTTGTTCAAAGGAGTATCTTCTAAAAAACTTCTTGAGAAGTTTCCACATTTAAGAACAAAGGAAGGATTATGGAGTAGAACATACTATGTTGGTTCAGCAGGCACAGTTTCAGAAGAGACTATCAGGAGGTACATTGAAGAATGTCAAGATATATAGTCAGAACTTATAAAGTACCTGTTCCGAGAGAATTGGATTCTCTGTGTTCTGAACTGAACAGGACTGCAGCCCGAATCTACAACAAAACTATGTCGAAGGTACAAAAGATAAAAAGCAAGAAAGGTTTTTGGCTTTCACCAGGAGCAGCACAAAAATATATCCTGCGCTGGGCCGATACTGTCAATATCCATACCCATTCCAAACAGGCTATGGTTCAGCAGTACTTTCAGGCACTTAGCAGTTACTTCAACGCAGTCAGGACAAAATCAGATTTAAAACCACCATACAAAAAGAAAAACTTCATGCCCTTCATCTGGAAAGATACTGCTATAAAACTTTCACCAGATGGAGTTCTGAAACTTTCAATGGGTAGTAGTCAGGAACCAATTTTGATACAGACGACACTACCAGCTGATACAAAAATTAGACAGGCAAAACTTGTTTATGAAGATGAGAAATATTATCTTCACCTTGCAATAGAGGTGAAGAATAAGCATAAGAAGAATCAGACCAAAAAAGTTATGTCAGTAGACCCTGGGATACTCCGTCCAATAACATGCTTTGATGGTTTTGAAGTAATTTCATATCATGGTGGTATTCTCAACAGTGTAATCAGATATCGCAATAAAAAATTAGCAGAATTTCAGCAAATGTTAAGTCGTTGTAAGAAAGGTTCCAGAAGATACAGAAAACTATTGAAGGCAAAAAAGAGAATGCTAAGACGAATAAGGTATCAAATAAAGGACATACTGCATAAGATCACAAGCAACTTTCTTAAGATATGTTTGCATAAAGGGATTGGGACTATTGTAATTGGTGATGTTACAAATATTCGAGAGCGTGTAGAAGGGAACGATAACTTTAATCAGAAAATTCATCAGTGGTGTTTCAGGAAGATGGTGGAGATGATAACCTACAAAGCACAGCTACTGGGGATTGAAGTGAAACTTGTTTCAGAAGAATATACGAGTCAGGTCTGTCCTGTATGTGGCAGCAAGAATCATGCAGTTGGTCGCAACTATGAATGCAAGAGTTGTGGATTTAGATATCACAGGGACGGAGTAGGAGCGATAAACATTTTGCGGAGGTATCTTGGGAAGAAGTCCCAAGTAGTAGCGGGATTGGCACCCGTCAGAGGTGTGAGATTTAAACCACACCTCTGTGGCCATGGAGTATCAAATGCTCCATGGAAGGTAGCCTGAAACGAGCTGCCAAGAATCCAATCCCCTTCAGGGGATTGGGAGTGTCAACTCACCTGTACTTGCTATATCATAGTTAAAATTTCCAAGTCTCAGTAAAAAGTGTTAATCTATTTTAAAAATCCTCCTGTAAAGTGTGCCAAGCTTTAAAAGCATTTCTGAAAATTTTTCATTACCCAATTGTAATTTTGTAGTTTGGGTGAAAGTGGTATAATTAAATTAGATCAGTTGTAGGTGTTATAAGTCAAGTTTCATGATAAAATTAAGATTTCACCATCTTTTGTGTTTTCTTGGCTTTAGAGGGCTTGGGTATAACAAGGAGTTTGTGGAAAATTTTAGAAAGGTGTATGAGAAGGTTTTTACCGAAAACCAAAAAGTCGTACTTGTCACACAACCAGATGTTATATGCCAAAAATGTCCAAGACTTGTGGATGGTATTTGCTCAGCAGAAGAAAAGGTGAAAAACTTTGATATAAAGCTTAGAGAGTTTCTTTGCAAAAATGGTATTAGCAATTTTGACAATGTTTTGCCAAATGAGATTTACAAAGTGATAAAAAAACTCTCAACCCAAGAATTTGAAAGTATCTGCAGAAGCTGTGAGTGGTTTTCCTTGGGGTATTGCAAAGAGGGGCTTTTGAAGCTAAAAAGTGAACAAAATTAATAAGTTTTAATAAGCTTCCAATCAAAGAAATCTGATTCTTCAAAAAGGAAGGGAATTTTTGGAAGCCATGGACGAAAAGTCAATATACATATTAAAAAAACTTTATGAAGAGAACTTTGTCTCAGGCGAAAGTCTTGCAAAAGAACTTAAAATCAGCCGTATGGCAGTAAATAAGAGAATAAAAAGTTTGCAAGAGCTGGGTTTTGCGATAACATCTTATAAGAAAAAAGGCTATCAGCTTATTGATAAAGACATAATAAGAGTTTGGGAGATAGAAGACCTCATCTCAAAGTCTGAGTTGTTCAAAGACTTTTTATATTTTCCACAAATAGATTCAACAAACAACTATGTAAAAGAAAATCAAGAAAACTTGAAGTCAGCAACAGTTGTATATGCAGAGAGACAAAATACCGGCAGAGGGCGGCTTGGAAGAAGCTGGGTCGACCTGGAAAAAGGAATTAAGATGTCTATTTTTCTGAAGCTTGAGGTCATTGACATAGAAAAGGTAATGCCGCTTACACTTTTTACAGGGCTTATTGTTAACAGGGTTTTGAGAAAATATAAAGTTCAAAGTTTTATCAAGTGGTCAAATGATATTCTTTTGAATGGCAAAAAGGTATGTGGAATTTTGACAGAGCTTTCAGGTGAGCTTGAAGGAGAAGTAAATGTCATCATTGGAATAGGTCTTAATGTAAATGCAGCCAGCCTGCCAGATGAACTTCTGGAGATTGCAACCACATTAAGGAAAGAGATGGGCATGGACTTTGACAGGACAAGAATAATTATTAAAATCTTAAAAGAATTTGAAAACGAACTTGTGAATTTTAAAAAGTATGGTTTTTCCCACTTTAGGGATGAGTATAAAAGCTATTGCATAAACCTTGGCAGAGAAATTATCATAAATGGCGAAAAAAAGGCTTTTTGCAAAGACATAGGTCAAAATGGTGAGCTTATCTGTGTGGAGGATGGCAAAGAGATACAAATTCAAAGTGGAGAGGTGATGATAAGGTGGTGAAAATAAATTGAGACTTATTTCAAAAGATGCAAATATAAAGAAGATTATGTACCAAAAAGGGTTTGATGAAAGGGAGATTTTAGATTTTGAAAAAAAAGCAAATAGTATAGTTTTGAAATTTGAGAATATCAAAGATGTATCGCACTTTGTAAAGCTTCTTTCAGACCTTGGTTATTATGTAGTTGCAAAAGATGATATTGCCTTTGCCACAACCTCAAAGTCTAATTTTGAAAGAACAAAGTGTTATCTTGCTGAGGAGGGTTTTGAATGCAGTTTTGAAGCTGATTTTACTATTTCACAAAGAAGGCTTCAAGCAAAGGACAAGGTCATAAATCTTCTTAAGACAAACGTGATGGGTATAATAAATGTCACGCCAGACTCTTTTTATGAAGGCTCGAGAGTTGATTTGGAAAGAGTTTCCCAAAAAGCACTTGAGATGATTCAAGATGGGGCAGATGTGATTGATGTTGGTGGAGAGTCAACAAGGCCATTTTCAGAACCAGTGCCAGAAGATGAGGAGTTAAAGAGGGTTATTCCTGCAATTGAAGCAATAAGAACTGTTAGCAAGGGCATTCCAATCTCCATTGACACTTATAAAAGCTCTGTTGCAAAGAAGGCAATAGAGGCTGGTGCTGACATAATAAATGATATTAGCGGTGGCACATTTGACAAGGACATGTTTAAGGTGGCAGCGGACTATGGCGTTCCGATCATAATCATGCACATAAAAGGCACGCCCAAGGATATGCAGCAAAACCCCTATTATGAGGATGTCATAGAAGAGATTTTGCAGTTTTTTGAAAAAAGAATTGATGAGGCACTAAAAGCAGGGGTTGAGCTTGAGAATATCATCTTAGACCCAGGGATAGGGTTTGGAAAAAGGCTTGAGGACAATTTGGAAATCATAAAAAGATGTGAAGAGTTCAAAATTCTTGGAAGGCCAATTTTGATAGGTGCATCAAGAAAATCTACAATTGGTGCAGTGTTAGGAGGGCTTCCACCTCAAGAAAGGCTTGAAGGGACAATTGCGATTTCGACAATTTGCGCACTAAAGAGGATTGAGTTTGTAAGAGTGCACGATGTGAAGGAGAACAAAAGGGCAATCTTGATGACAGAAGCTATTATAAATAGCTAAGGAGAGGAGATGTAGATTAAAAATGAAGGTTGTAATTGACAGGTTTGAAGGTAAGTTTGCAGTACTTGAGCTTGAAAATGGAAAAGTTGTAGATGTACCGATTGACATAATTCCTCAGGGTGCTAAAGAAGGAGATGTGCTTTTGATAGAGATTGACAAAAAGGAGACAGAAAATAGACAAAAGAGAATCAACCAGCTGTTTGAAAAGCTGAAAGAGTAAATAAGGACAAAAGAAAGGAAGTTATGAAAAGTAATGCAAGAGACAACTATTTTTTTAGGGCTTGGGAGCAACCTTGGTGACAGACAAAAGAATATAGAGATGGCAACAGAGTATTTAAGTGAAAAGATAAAAATTGAAAAGGTCTCAAAGATTATTGAGACAGAGCCTTACGGATATGTAGAGCAGCCAAAGTTTTTAAACTGCTGTGTAATGGGAAAGACACAGCTTTCACCCGCTGAGCTTTTAGATTTTGTGCTGAGTATAGAAGAGAAGATGGGCAGAAAAAGGCTTTTTAAATGGGGTCCGAGAAACATTGACATAGACATTTTGTTCTATGACTCTGCCATAATAAACCAAGAGAATTTACAAATTCCCCATCCAGAGATACACAAGCGTGAGTTTGTACTTTTGCCACTGATTGAAATAGCACCAGAATTTGTCCACCCAGTGTTTAAAAAGACAGTTCTTGAACTCTATAAAGAGCTTAAAAATTCAAAATGAAAGGTGTGAAAATTGGCTATGGAATTTTTAAATATGCCAGAGTTTGAAGACAAAACGGTTGTTATTACAGGTGCTGCACAGGGAATTGGTCTTGTGACAGCCTTATCTTTTCTTAAAAATGGGGCAAGAGTTGCAGCAATTGACGTTGATAGAGAAGCAATTGAGGATGCAATGGAAGATTTTTTCAAAGGGTATGAAGGGAAAATACAGTTTTTTGCATGCAATTTAGCAGATGTGGGGGAGATTGAAAGGACTTGCCAGGAAATTGGTCAAAATTACAAATGGATTGACATTTTGGTAAACAACGCAGCGGTTTCTTCAACAAAGCCAATTTTACAGCGGACAGTTGAAGAGTGGGATTATGTAATAAATGTAAACCTTCGCGCACCATATCTTATGGTAAAGTATATTTTGCCTTTCATGAAAGAAGGGGGTAGTGTAGTTAACATTGCCTCAACAAGAGCGCTTATGTCAGAGCCTGATACAGAGCCTTATTCTGCGTCAAAAGGAGGAGTTTTAGCGCTAACTCATTCTTTGGCAGTTTCGCTCTCACCCAAGAAAATCAGGGTCAACGCAGTAAGCCCAGGATGGATTGAAACATCGCCATACAAAAAAAGAAAGTATCGCCACGAGCCCAATTTGCGCGAGATAGACCATCTTCAGCACCCGGCAGGCAGGGTAGGTAGACCTGAGGACATTGCAAATGCAATCTTGTTTTTGACATCACAAAAGAGCAGCTTTATCACAGGCACAAACCTTATTGTGGATGGCGGTATGACAATTAAAATGATATATGTAGAGTAAAATTGAAGGTGATTAGAATATGCTTGCTGAGAAAAAAAAATGTACCTATGAAGAGTTTTTGAGAATTTCTTCTGAGAAAAGAGCAGAGTTTATAGACGGTGAGATTTATTATTTGGCATCTCCCTCTTTTGAGCACCAGATGGTGATATCAAAACTAAACATTGAATTTATGCAATACTTTGAAGGTAGAGAATGTATTCCTGTGATATCACCATTTGATGTTATGTTTGAGGACAAAGAGAAAAATGAAAGGCACGTTGTTCAGCCAGATATTATAGTGATTTGTGACAAAAGTAAAATCACCGATGAAGGCTACAAAGGGGTTCCTAAACTCATTGTTGAAGTGCTATCGCCTACAACAGCTTCGGTTGATTACATTAAGAAAATGCAGCTTTACAGCAAGTTTGGAGTTTTGGAGTACTGGATAGCAAATCCGCGTAACAAATCGCTACAGATATTCGTTTTAGAAAATGGAGTATATATTGAGCATATAGCACTTTCTCAAACAGGCATTGCTGTGTCAGCTGCCTTTGAAGATTTGAAAGTGAATATAGAAAATATTTTCAACTTCTAATGTTTATTTAAAGAAGAGAGGATTTTAAGAATGTGGGAAGGATTTTTCTCAAGTTTTGGTGGAAACTCGATAGAGATTCACTTTTCAAAAGAGTTTTATATTCGAACATTTTTGAGCATATTAGCCTTGATTGCCGCTGTAGGTGCTGTATTTATTGTAATCTTAATTATAAGAAGAAGGCAAAAAAGGTTTGAGAGGCTGAAAAATCTTCAGCTTGTTGAGGAGTATTTCCAAAATATCTCAAAGAGGATTTTAGAAGCAGAGGGAAAATTGCCGTATTTAAAGCTAACTATGAGCTATAAAGAAGTGGAAGAGAGATTTAACAATGCAACATTAAACTTTACTTATTTGAAAGAGTATTATGATGGGATAAAAAAGAGCTACTCAGAAAGTGAACTAAAAACTTTTCTTAACATCTACAGAATAATAAAAAGTGATTTGGATTTCATAGAAGAGGTCTTGAAAAACTCAGAAGCAATATTGAAAAAAGAGATTGAAAGAAAAGAAAAGATCGACAGAGAGCTTGAGACTGTTAAAAATAAGCAAGATCTAAAAAGCAAAATAAATGAAGTATATGAAAATGTCTATTCAGAGGATGTTTTAAAAGAAAAAATAGAGGGTATAAAAAGACTTGATGAGAAGATAGAATATTACAAAAACTTGCCTGATAGCAAAAAAGAAGAGTATTTGGCAAATTTAATTAGTTTTATCACAAAAGAATTTGAAGAAAAGTATCCATTGGTTTTAGCAAAATCGCCCAAGCTTGCAGAGAGCGTCAAGATGCAATATGATGAGCTTTTGGCAAGACTAAAAATATCTGAAGATGTTGGCAAACTCATTTTAATTGAAGAGTTTTTAGACAGGTTTTCAAAACTTGACTCTGACCTTTTTAAAGAAAGGGCCTATGAGAAAACTTACAACCAAGCTATTGTTGACAAATTCGCAGAGCTTAGGACAGAATACGACAATGTTGGCATGAAATTTTACAAGATTGACCTTAAGATTGACGAAGTAGAAAGACTTATTCAAAGTGGCGCAAGACAGGAAGTAGTTGAAAAAGAGCTTGAGATTTTGAGCATGTTGATATCAAACTTCAAAAAAGAGGTATCAGAGTGCAAAAGACTTTTGGAGAGTTTTTCAAGTTTTTTGGAAAAGGCAAGTCTAAGGATATCAAACAGGTGCGACTTTGATATGTTAAAAGGCTACAACGAGAAACTAAAAGACCTTTTTTATGAGTGCGACTTTGATGAGTTTAAAAAACGATACATTGAGGCCGAAAACCTTGCGCGAAATATTGTTTTAAAAAGTTTTCCTGACAGAAAAGAAGACTTTTTGAAAAGGTCTTTTAAAGACTTTTTTGATGACTTTTTTGACAGATGCTAAACATGTGCTACAAATTACGATTAAATAAATTTCAAAAACAGGAGGTAACTTAAAATGGGCGTTTTTCAAAAGATTGCTCAGCTACTTAAAGCAAACATCAACGACTTGATTGAAAAGGCTGCTGACCCTGAAAAGATGCTCAATCAGCTCATTGAGGACATGGAAGACCAGCTTCAAAGGGCAAGGGTTGAAGTTGCAAATGCCTTAGCAGATGAAAAGCTTTTGGAGAAGAAGGTTGAGGAGAACAAGAAGGCAGCCGAGGATTGGCAAAAGAAGGCTGAGCTTGCAGTTTCAAAAGGCGAGGATGAGCTTGCTGTTGAAGCTCTCAAGAGAAAAAGAGAACATGAAAGGCTGGCTCAAGAGTACCAGAAACAGTATGAAGCGCAACATGAGGCTGTTGAGAAGCTCAAAAGTGGGCTTAAGATGTTAGAGGACAAGATTGAGGAGGCAAAGAGAAGAAGAGATTTACTTATTGCAAAGTCAAAAAGGGCAGATGCTCAGATTACAATCACTCAGACAATGAGCAAATTAACAGATACATCTGCGTTTGAGTCGTTTGAAAAGTACGCTCAGAAGATAGAACAGAAAGAAGCAAGGGCACAGGCTCAAGAAGAGCTTCTAAATAGTACAAAGACATTAGAGGATAAATTTAAAGAGCTTGAAAATAGTGATGCAGATATTTTAGATGAGCTTCAAAAACTAAAAGAGAAGATGGGGAAATAAACCCAAAAACTTGATTGTAAAAAGGTTTTTAGGCTTTTTAAAGGTGCGGGAAAGTAAAAATCCCGTACCTTTTTTTATTTTTGAGTTTCTTTTTGGATTTTGTCGGAAAAAAGTTTTAGTAAACCTTCTGATTACAACACAAACTGCCACAGGTTATATTGTAAATTTGATGTTGCACAAAAGAATAATAAAGAGAGGAGATTGATGAGACTTGGACAGGGTAGAGGTTTTACAGTTCAAAAGAGAAAATTTCAAAAAGGCACAGCATGAGACTTTTAAAGGCTTAGTTTTGTTTAAAGCTGAAGAGGTTCTTTTTTTGATTTTAGCTTTTCTGCTTGGAAGGTGTGAGCTTTTTTCTACAAGCTTTTTTTCAAGCTCTTATATTAGCAGTTTCAAGAAAAAAGACTATACATACTATTTAGCGTCACTATTTTCAATCTTTGGGATAGTGTCAGCTTTGAACAAGTCCTCAGTACTAAAATATGTAATTTCAATCCTGATAATTACTACTCTCAATTATTTTTTCGAGTTCAATATCTATATAAGAGCTTTGATTGCTTCAGGAAGTGTATTTGTTGGTGGAATACTTTCAATTGCCATATTCAAAGGAATGCCGGCAGAAGTCTTGTACCTTCTTTTAGAGTTACTCTTTTGCTACTGTTTTGTACTTTTGTTTGAAAGATTCTTTGAAGCAATAAACAACAATCAGCAGTTTTCAGGCGACCAGACAGTAATTACAATAGTCATCTTGGGTTTAAGTTTTTTAGGTTTTAGTAGTACTTTTGACTCAATTTTGGATGTAAAAAATGTCCTATTTTTCACCCTGCTTTTCGCAATTTCACTAAGTTATGGAATGGTAATGTCAACTGCAATGGGGTTTGTGGTTGGTCTTCTTGACAGTATAAAAGAAGGAAGCAGCATAGAGATGGCGTGTATCTTTGCTTTTGCGGCCCTCCTTGCCGGGGTTATGAAAGGTTTTGGCAAGATAGGAATAGTTTTGGGTGGTTTTTGTGGGTATGTAATATCAGTATTTTGCATATCCTCAAACCCAACTATTAAGCTAAGAGAGATTTTGATTGCCTCAGCTCTGTTTTGCATATTTCCGCTTGAAAAGATTCTAATTAACAACAATAATGAAGGGGAGGAGATTCAAAAGATGATTAAAGAAAAGATATTTGGCATTGCCTCTGTACTTGAAAACCTTGGAGAGACCTCTTCTCAAAAGGTAATACCTATAATAAGCAAAGATGAAGCAAAGAATATCATTGAACAGACCTGTCACAAGCTTTGTAGTGGATGCCCAAATCTTCAGACGTGCTGGCAGTACTATTATACTCAGACCAATCATAACTTAAATGAGATAAAAAATATAATATTGAAGAAGGGAAAGCTTGATGAAAGTGACCTCAAGATCTTTAAATTTACGTGTTTTAAATCAAGAGAGTTTGTAGTTGTTGTAAACGGTTTTTTGGAGTCTTTAAAATACTCAAAACTTGTGAGAAGCGAAGATGTTCAAAAAGAGAGCACATTCAAAAACCAAATCGAACTTCTAAAAGACATTGTGGTTGACGCTGCAAAGATGGTTGAAAAGGACCTAAAACAGGACAGGGGGACTGCTAAAGAAATAGAACTTGAGCTTTGCAGGTTTGGATATGAGGTTGATAAAGTAGATTTTACGGTGGCTGATGATTACTTTCAGGTTGAGATTGAGCTCAAAGAAAGTTTCAAATCGCCACGCAAAAAGGAGATAGAACAGATTATAAAAGGAGTTGTTGGGTGTGATGTTGAAATCATATCAGAGGTGCCAAAGCAGACCGGTGGGTATACAATATCTGTTTTAAAAAAACCAAATGTAAGAATTGACTATGCAATCTTTTCAAAGAGCAAGGAGAATGTTAACGGCGATAGAGTGTGTTTTCTGCAGTTAAAAGATGGCAAGTTTTTGGCTTGCATCTCAGATGGCATGGGGACAGGCAAGGCTGCTTCAGAAAACAGTTTTGTTGTGATAGATGCCCTCAAAAAAATCACAAGCTTAGGATTTGACAGGAAAGTTGCAATAAAGTTTATAAACTCGCTACTTGCAATTAAAAACACCGAAGGGTTTGCGTCTGTTGACATTGTTTGCATAGACAGGTTCAATCTTTCCTGTGAGTTTTTAAAAGCAGGTGCAATGCCAACGTATATCAAACGCGCAAACAGGGTTTTTGAAATTTCTTCAAACTCATTGCCAGTTGGGATTGAAGCAGAGACTCAGTTTGACTACCTCCAGCACAAGCTTGAAAAGGGTGACATGATATTTATGTGTTCAGATGGGCTTTTAGAGCTTTTAGGAGAGGATGGACAAAAAGCGCTTCTTGGCTATATTTCTTCACATGAGTTTTTGTCAACCCAGAGTGCAGTTAAACAAATCTTTGAATGGGCAATTTCTAATTCTTATGTAATCAAAGACGATGTGACAATAATTGTTCTAAAAGTTGGGGGTGCAAGTGAAAAGAAAGGTGATGAAAAGGCAAGTTAGAAAGACTTTTGTTATAGAAAGATTTCTCATGGGAGCTGCTGTTATAGTTTTACTCTTTGCAAACATTCTATCAAGCTGGATAAATTACGGAAGGCAAAATGTTGGAAAAACTCAACTTCCAGCTCCAACTACAAAAAATGAAAATAGCAAGGTTGTGTTCACTAATTTAAAAAAAAATGACAGCTCAAATAGCCAGATTTACGTAAATGTGCTTAGAAAAGGCACAAAAAAGGTTGAGAGAATGTCTTTAGAAGAGTATGTTATTGGTGCTGTTGCAGCTGAGATGCCGGCAGAGTTCTCAATTGAGGCGCTAAAGGCGCAGGCAATTGCATGTCGCACATATGCAGCGCGAAAGATTTCAAAAAAGATGCTGCATGGAGGATATGAAAAGCAAAAGGTGTATCTTTGCGATGACTATTCTCACTGCCAAGCGTATATTGATATAAACCAGATGAAACAAAGATGGGGCAAGGACTTTGAAAAATACTACAAAAAAATCTACTTCTCTGTGATGGCAACAAAAGGCGAGGTTTTGGTATACAATGGCGAGATTATTGATTGCCTTTTTCATGCAGCTTCAGGCGGCAGAACAGAGGATGCCAAAGAGGTGTTTGGACAGAGTGTTCCGTATCTAAAAAGTGTTGTTAGCCGTGGCGAGGAGGCATGTCCAAAGTTCAGCGGCGAGTTTTATTTTCCTTATGATGAGTTTGTAAAAAGGCTCAAGAATTTTTATCCAGACTTAAAGTTAGACACAAGAAAGATTTCTTCCCAAGTTAAGGTTTTACAAAGAACAAACACACAAAGAGTAAAGACAATAAAAGTAGGGAATATTACTATGAACGGGAATGAGTTTAGGTCAATCTTTGGGCTTTATTCAACAGAGTTTTGGGTGTACCCGCAGGCAAGGGGGATAAGGATAAAAACAAAAGGATATGGTCATGGTTTGGGTATGAGCCAGTGGGGTGCAAACTACCTTGCAAGACAGGGGAGAAATTATAAAGAAATTCTCTTTTATTACTATAAAAATGTGAAGATTTGTAGGGTAAAATTAAAAGTATAAAAATTTTTGAAAAAAGGAGCAGGAAAAAATTGAAGTGTTATTTAATTGGCAATGATGTCAGAACGCTAAAAGAGTATATTGAAAAAATAGGTCCAGACAATTATGCAAAAGAATATCTTCTTAAAAAGATGTTATACCTTCACATATACATAGAAGACCTCACACCAACACAGGCAAATATTATCAAGCAGACAATGCTCTCCATTGGCTCGGATGCTGTTGTAAACAAGGGGTGTATTGACCATTCGGTTGAGAGGTCTGACTGCCTTGTGTTTGGTAGCCTTTTGCAGCTTGAAAGGTTTTGTGAGAAGCTAAAAAAACAGCCATTTAGACTAAAAGAGGTGGCATATGAAGTACAAAAGATTGTGGAGGGGTTTGAAAATGATTGCCTTTGTTCAGGTACAGCCGGGGAAGAAAAAGATGATAGTTGAAAATGGACTTAGTATAGAAAATGACTACAATAAAAAGATTGGCCTTTGGGGAGTTAATGTAAAGTGTATTTCGGGGTTTTTAAGCCCTGAGCCAATTTTTGGAGACTTTGTTGCTGTGAAAGTAGACACAGAAAGTTCATATATAGCAAATTACGACCTTTGGACAGCATTCCAGCTTACAAAAAACGAGGAGCTTAACAAGATGTATGTGAATTCTATTGTGAATTTTAAAAGGTATAGGTTTGGAGAGTATAGAATACCAGAGGTTTTGATTTTGTCATCGGTTAAAAAAGAGGATGTGTTGGACATCTCAGAGGTAAAAGACTTAAGCGATAAGGTCTTGTCAAAGAACGACCAGATATATATTAGCTGTTTAATTGAGAGAATCACGCAAAATCCAAATATAGCAAAATATATTGTACTTAACTATTTCAACCAGCTAAGCAGTAACAATCACGAAATAACCAAAAAGGTGATTGAAAAAGGTGATAGTAAACTTTATATATTCATCCAGGAGAATAGATATGCTTGGACTGTTGAGATTTGACAACAAAACCCCCTGAGAGTTTAGAGAAATCTGACAAAATTGTACGAGGGGCAGTATACATTTTAGGTTATTTGTTATACAATTTTTATATAAAGTCTATACCTTTGTTTTTTTTCGCAAACTCAAGGGGGACTTTTTTATGAAACTCAGGATTTTCCTGGTATTTATCTTAATTTTGTCTCTTCTGAGTGGCTGCAAACGCCATGAAGCCAGTGTCAAAGAGTATTCAAAAGAAGGAAGGTGGGAGATTTTAAATTTCAAAGGCAAGGCGTTTTTGCTTGACTGTGACAATTCAAACGTAATTATAAAAGGGGAAAAAGAGGCAAAAAATGCCACAATTCGATACATCAAAAAGATAGTTTGGAATATTGATGATAAAACTTCTTCATCTAAAACGCTTTCAAAATCGGGAATTGAAAAGACCTTTAATGATATGGAAATAAAGATCGAGAGTACCCTTGACAGACTATATATAAAAGCAAGAGCTTACAGTGGTGAAGCAATCTTGGCAAATACACTCTCAAATCCTAAAAAAGAGTTTGAGTTTGAGGTTTTCCTTCCTGAAAAGAGCAAGGTGCTTGTCCAAAACAGCAATGGCAATGTTAGTATTTCAGATATACAAGATGGTTCAATATACATAGTAAACGGCAAAGGCAATGTCACAATTACAGGTGCAAAAGCCTCAATAGAAGTAAAAAACGGCGAAGGAAATATAAGGCTTGACAATATAAATGGTGATTTTTCAATAAACAACGGAAATGGGAATATAAATCTTGAAGTTAAGAAGGCGGGCGTTTTTAAGGTGATTGGCACAAAAGGAAACATAACTACCAAGATTGAAGAGCTTGATGGCGTTGGTCTTTCATCTTTTGTCAGCTTAGGGGAAGGAAACATAAACTTCTATGTTGGCAAAAATGTAAGAGCTCGTATTAAAGTCAATGCAAAAGGCAAGATCCAATCCCATTTTAATATGATAAAAACAGGTAAGTCCTACTCTATAGACCTTGATTCTGGCAAAAATTTAATTGAGATTGTCAACCTTAATGGAACGGTTAAGATTGCAAAGAACTATTGAGAATAAAAAATCCAAGGGGCCGTCCAAACTTTTTTTAAAATTTAAGGTGAAGATTGGAGGCCCCTTTGGCTTTTATTTACACCCACCTTTGAACAATTGGCATACGCCGACCTGTGCCAAATGCTTTTGATGTCACTTTCAAACCCGGTGCTGCTTGTTTTCGCTTGTATTCTGCTCTTTCTACCATCTTTATTACTTTGAGTACAAGATCTTTTGGGTATCCCATTCTTACTATTTCGTCTATGCTTTTTTGTTCTTCTATATATGCAACAAGTATTGGATCTAGCACCTCATACGGTGGGAGAGTGTCCTGGTCTTTTTGATTGGGGCGAAGTTCTGCAGACGGTGGTTTTACTAAAACGTTATGGGGTATTATTTCTCTTTCTCTGTTTATATACCTTGCAAGCTCATACACAAGCATTTTCGGCAAATCTGATATAACTGCAAGCCCACCTGCCATATCACCGTAAAGTGTGCAATATCCAACTGCAAGCTCAGACTTGTTGCCTGTTGTTAAAACAAGCCTGTTTTCACGGTTGGATATAAACATAAGGATATTTCCGCGAATTCGTGCCTGAATGTTTTCCTCTGCTAAGTCCTGCAGAGCAACTTCGCTTCCATTGAACATTCTAAGGTATGCTTTAAATGGCTCTTCAATTGAGTAAACCCTAAATTCTATGCCAAGATTTTCTGCAAGCTGTTTTGCATCTTTTAAGCTGTGTTCTGAAGAATATCGCGATGGCATAGCAACACCAAGCACATTTTCTCTCCCAAGCGCTTCTGTTGCCAAACAGCAAACAACTGACGAATCGATTCCTCCAGATAGCCCTACTACTGCCTTTTTGGTTATTCCTGTCTTTTCAAAGTAGTCTCTTATGCCAAGCACAAGTGCTTTTTTTATCCACGAGATGTCTTCATGTAGTTCAATTTCAGGCATTTTATCAATATTTTCAAGTTCAATCTCTAAAATGTCCTCTTCAAACTCTTTTGCTTTTGCTACGAGCCTGCCGTCTGAGCTGACCACTACACTGTTTCCATCAAATATCAGCTCGTCGTTTCCACCAACCTGATTCACATATATAACAGGAATACCATACTTTGTTGCAGCCTCTTTCAAAACTTTTAGCCTCTGAGTTTTAAGTTTTGTGTAGTGGTAGGGTGATGCTGAAAGGTTTATAAACACCTTTGCACCCTTTTGATAAAGTTCATCGAGCACATTTATGTCATACAATGCATTTTCATCATTGTTTATATTCCAGATATC
>Ga0207430_10116_pt1 | contig 36241 bp, 31 predicted proteins | sample YelNatsi3bottle8_FD_187544 | JGI IMG/M metagenome (GOLD analysis project Ga0207430, IMG submission 187544) | Hot spring thermophilic microbial communities from Obsidian Pool, Yellowstone National Park, USA - site 3 bottle 8 (SPAdes) (version 2) | ecosystem: Environmental > Aquatic > Thermal...
AACACTAAGAGGGATAGAAAAAGTGTCCATGCAAGCGATGCTTGTTTGTGCTTGCTTTAACTTAAAGAAGATGGCAAATTGGATGTGGAAGAAGGGACAAAACGGCCCTGGAAAGGGCAAAAATTTCTTTGTATTTATAAAATATTTATCAAAAATGCTTGTAAAAATACTCAAACCCCACTTTTCGTTTTTTGAAAAGTGGGGTTTGTCGACGGTCTGAAAGACACCCAAAAGGGTGTCTTATTTCATAAATGTTTTTTTAGGAATTATAAGTTTCATTCCTGGTTCAATGTAATCTGGATTTTCAATATCATTAAGTTTTATTATATCCTCAATCTTAGTTCCATACTTTTTAGCAATCTTCCATAAAGTATCATGGGGTTGAACAGTATATATGACAAGACTTGGCATGTTCTTTATTATATCTGATATATCAACTTCAAATATTGACTTTAGTATTTCTAAATTATCTTTTTTGTATAACTTAACGTGACAAACAATACTTACTTTTAAATCCACTTCTTTGTCAGAAAACTTTTCATAATCTAAAGTTTCAATATCTACATAGCACTTTGAAATCATGTCTATTCTAGCGCCTTCTATATCAAGGGAAAACTTAAAAGGCAATTCATCTTCAAATCCTTCAAGAGCATCTTCTTTATTTAAATAAACAAGCGCATACCTTAAAACTCCTTCACAGGATACTTTATCTTCAAATACTTTAACTTCTGTAATATAAGGCTTTATGCTTACATATTTAACATCTTTTATGTTTTCATCGTCTATAATTATCTTTTCCTTCAAAACTTGTGATTCATAAACTTCATTAAAATATGCAAAACATCTTAAGTTTGACTTTTCAAATTCATATCTAGTATCTGAAGAATATGCATCCTGTATGCTTTGAATTTGTCTTTTAGAATAAACCTTTATATAAACATCTATATTAGCTTCAAGTAAAACCTTCTTTCTCTCTCCCTGATCATTTTCGATTACATCAATATAAACATCTTTAACTTTACAGCTTAAATCTAATTTCATGTTAGGCTTTAAATCTTCAACCTCAATCTCATGACTAAATGGAACATCCTGTTCTAATACTAAATACTTTTCATCTTTTCCTAAAGCTAAAATTCTTACCTTTGCTACTGCATTTAAAAGAACCTTATCATCTACTATTTGAAGCTCTTTTTTATATACAAACACATCTGTTTTTACTATATCCTCAATTTCCTCTAAAGAATCAATCTCTGATTTTACAATAATTCCATCTTTGACTTCCTTTAAGTATTCATCAAAATCCAAATTTTCCCTAAGCATTTGAATGTCTTGACCCTTTATATCAACAATTGTTTCTGCACTTTGCTTTCTAGTTGCATATCCTTTTATGTTTACAACTGCATTTGCCTTTATCTTTTTATTAGTTAATATTTGATAATCTAAATGCTCTACTTGTGCCTCAACATAAGCACTATCCTCATTCCCTACCCCGGGGATTTGAAGATTATGAGTAAAATTAGAAACGCTCTCTGCTTTAAAAATGCTTCTTAAATCATTTGAAGCATAATAAATTCTAAAATTTACCTTTCCCTCTACTATAACCTTATCCTCCACAACTTGACTGTTTAATATATATACATCAGAATCTGCATAAAGAACCTTTGAAACATCTGCCTCCCTTTCAGATATAACTATATCCCCATTAACCATAGTTTGGCTTTGGCCTTCCCCTATAAAATCTTCGTAGTTTATTATATCCTTTACAAACTCAACTGCCAATTTAATCCCTCCCCCTAATTTACCTAATACAGTATATATTCACAAAATTAAAAATATTACTTTTTACTTAAAATATATTGACATACATCTTATTTTTCTTATAATAATTACTTGTTGAAATCCTTGTTTATCCCCCTAAAAATAGCTGCCAAACCCATAACCCCACAGAAAAGCCACCCTAACGGGTGGCTTTTCTGTATAAAAAAAAAGCCCTTTCGGGCCTTTACATTGCTACGTTTTTATTCTTGAATATTATTTGAACGCTTTGCGTCAATATATCTGAATAGCTGTAGGATATCGTCCTTGCTGTGTTGTCGCTGCCTTCTACTCTAACTGTAAAAATATGAGGATAAGTCTTTTCAAGAATGCCTTCTTTTACTATAAACCTTTTTCGACCACTATTGGCTTTAATTACAACCCTTTCACCAACATGCGCATCAATATTTTTTTTGATGGCATTTAAAAGATCTTTTCCCCTCATAAAAACACCCTCTTTCCATTACAATATTTTACACTACAGAGGGTGTTTCGTCAATAAATAATTCAAATATTTTAACAACTATTTTACAAAATGTCAACATATAATTTATATATTTAAGCAAATAAGCTTTCTATTCAGTTTGCATTTCTTAACTTTTCTTTCTATTAAGCCACTTTATAAAACTTGACACAAACCTTAAAAGTTTACTTCAAAGTAACTACAAATTGCCTTATAAATGCTGTTTGCAATATCCTTATAGCCTTGTTCATTTATAAACTTTTTATCTTCATTTCCTGTTATATAAAAACACTCTAATATAATTCCGCTTACCTTAGTTTCTCTTAAAATAAAATAGTCCCCTATCCTTACCCCTCTATTTTTTATACTTAAATCCTTACTAAGATTTTCAAGGATTAAATTACTAAGCTCAATAGATTCCTCATCCTCCCTATAACAATAACTTTCTGCCCCATTTACCGTTTCATTTAAAAAAGCATTTTGATGGATTGATATAAAAAAGTCTGGCCTTTCTTTGTTTATTATATCTATTCTATCTTGCAAAGATAAATATTTATCCTCTTCCCTTGTCAGCAATACATTACAACCCTTATTTTGTAAAAGTTTTTTTAGATATAAGGCTATCTTTAAGCTAATATTTTTTTCACATACAGATCCTAAATTTCCAAAATCATCTCCTCCATGTCCCGGATCTATTATTACTTTTTTGTTATTAAAGTAATTTAAAAGATATTGTTTATCTATTTTAACTATATCTATTCCCGTATAATAATATTTTAAAATTTCCTCGTAGTTTTTACCTAACCTTACCATTTCATTTGCTCCATCAAGACAAATTCCAAGCCCCAAGCCTTCTCCTATCTGCTTTACTCCTATTATATTTTGAATAAAATAAACCCTATTGCTGTTTAAATTTAAAAACTCAACAAAATCTTTTCCGCTTAACTTTTTATCCTTTACAATTAAACTTTTTATCCTTCCTGTTTCATCCCTTTCAACTTCTTCAAAAGCTCCTTTAACTTCGTTTTGATATGATACATTCATTCCATTTAATTTAAGGTCTAAATAACTTTCCGTTATCTTTCTTTTACAAAACTTGCATATAACCTTTCTTAAATATCCTATATTATACCCTAAAACATCTTCAGAATTTGCTGTTCCTCCAGAACAATTTTTAGTAAAATAAAAATCCACTAACTTTTCATTATACTTTGCAACAATTCCTTCTGTTTCATAAACAGCCTTTTCTAATTTTTCTTTTTTATAACTATCAAGATTTAAAAAACTTGAATCATCAAGGTAAAAATCCAATTTTTCCCCTTTTCCTAAATTCCTATTTCCTTTTGCTAGCTTGCTTCTTGCAAGGACAGAAAGGGCCTTTAAAACTTCCATCTCATAGTTTAAAATGTCCATGCTACTTAAAAAATATAAAACCGCCTTTTCAAGCTCATAATATTTGTCTTTTACTTTAACCTTTATATCCATAACACCACCTCTAAATTTTATGGGAAGTTTCTCTAAACTTTCCCCTCGTTTCTAATCCTCCTATTCCTTTATCTCCTGTTATAGTGCTTTTTAAAACTTCTGAAGGAGATAAAAACTTAGTTATGCTTGAAAAGGCTATTTTTTCACAAATAAAAACAGGGTCTAAAGCATGTATTAAAACCCTTGATGGAGAACTTGCAAAATTTGCTCCAGCATCTATTAAAGCCTCATAAAAGGATTGACAGGCTCCTGCAAATATAACTAAATCATCAAAGGACGGCTCATACTCCCTTGCTCTTTTTACAGCTTCTATAAAGTACCTAGAATTTCTGTAGCTGTTTAAATCTCTTATATCTTTCCCTTTTATTATGCCATCGTGCCCTGTAAGAACTAAAATATCAGGCCTTACCTCCCTTAAAAAATCTATGACAACATCAGGCTGGTTTTCTTCTTTTATAAACTTTCCAACAACATTTATGCCAAGTTTTTTATATCCCTTTAAACAAATATTTAAATACTCCTCATCTCCATCTATATGCAAAACTTTACCTGGTCGGCCAAGGACACTATCCTCTCCCCTATCTTTTTTTATAGGGACTTTTCTGTTTAAAAGTATCTTTTTAATCCTTGCATTAATTTTTCTGTTGAAAACCTCGTTATATTCATTAACTTTATTCAAATCAATCCTTTCTAAATCCTCTCCCTTTGCATCTGCAATTATTCTAAGTTCAATTCCTTTTAAAATGTATATATTTTTCCCATCTTCCCCTTTTATTATTTCGGTTATTTTAAAATAAACATCTTTTCCATAAGATTTTCTTACAACTACATCCCCCACCTTTAATTCTTCCATAATACCATCCTTTGATATTTCTATATTACATAATATGTAGTCAAATAAAATATTGACAAAAAAAATCCGGGAAATCCCGGATTAAAAACTTTCTACGAAATTCATATAATTTTCCTTTTCTGCTAATATTTCCTTTATCTTTTTAGTAAAGCTTTGTTCATTCCAGCCAGGCTCTTTATAATAGTATCTGTTAGCTACCCTCCAAAATCTTTGAGGGAAGGTTAAAAGGGCCTTTAAAACATTCATCTCATCCTTTGTAAGAGGCTTTATTAAATTATAGCTTTCAACTATCAACTTTGCCTTTTCAACATCCCAGTCAACCCTTTTTAAGGCCTTTACCATAAGAGTTGATAAATCATAAACCTGTATTTCTTCTTTGCAGTAATCAAAATCTACTATATAAACCTCTCCGTTTTCTTTTATTAGTATGTTATGATAGGTAAAATCATGATGGCAAAGAACCTTATCCTGCGAATCCTTTTGGCATACCCTATTATAAGCCTCAAGATCTAAGATTTTTATAGCCCTTTTTGCAAGCTCTATATAAAAATCAACGTTTTCAAGATAAAGCATATCAAATTCTGTTTTCTTTTTATTCTTCCTTGCAAGATCCCTCATTTTATTTAAAGTTGAAAGCCTTTTTTCAAAGGTATAAGGAAGTTTACCTATATCGTTCCTTGCCTTTAGATTATCTTCAGGAACAAAATTCCTTGCAGATAAATGAAATCTTGCTAAAGTCTTTGCTGCAGTTTCTAAATCCTTTTCATCCCTAAAATCACATTCTCTTCCATCTATCCATTCTGTAACAACATATATATCATCATTAACAAAAGCATACGGCACTCCATTTAAAGATAACTCATTTTTATCTATCCATGGAAAACCATTGTTTATTATATGCTCTTTAGCTTTATATATATACATTAACTTATGAGGCCCATAATTTACCTTTTTCAAACATTTATTTCCCTTATCAGTTTTTGCAAGATATACTCCTCTTTTAGGTATAAGCTCTTTTATTTCAAATCCAAACTGTGTTGAAATTTCTGTTTCTCTAACCATTCTACCACCCCCTAATAATTTTTATGTTTTCTTAATTTGTTTTATGAGTATTCACAAATCAAAAGTTTTTTTCATATTATAAACTGTATACATTTTAAAAGGTGATTTTATGAATATAGGTATAGACTCAAGGGCAGCGGTTTGGTATAGAGGAACAGGGATAGGAACTTATACCTACCAGCTTATTAAAAACATATCTCTTTTAGATAAAGAAAACAAATACCTTCTTTTTCTTGAAGGGAACCTTGATTTTGAGCTTGATGAAAATTTTAAAATAAGAAAAATAGAAAAATACGATAAGGAAACTTTTTGGGAAGAAGTTGATATACCAAACATTTTAACGGATACAGGAATTGAAATATACCATGTTCCTCAAAATGGAATAGGGCTTCCTTATGAAAAAAATTGTAAATTCATAATAACCCTCCATGATGTTATACCCTATAAAATGCCTGAGACAGTAGGGCCCCAATATCTTAAAATATATCTTCAAGAAGTTCCAAAAATAGTTCCAATGTGTGATGCTATAATAACCGTATCAGAATACTCAAAAAAAGATATAGCAAAAACTTTAGGATACCCTGAAGAAAAAATATATGTTACTTATCTTGCAGCAGAAGATATTTATAAACCTATGAATAAAAGTGTTTGTAAAGCTAAATTAAAAGAAAAATATGGCATAGAAGATGACTTTATACTTTATGTTGGAGGGTTTAGTCCAAGAAAAAACATAAAAGGACTAATACAAGCCTTTAGCATTATTAAAAATAAAATAGGCAATTTTAAACTTATAATACTTGGAAAAAAAGGACGTTCTTACTATGATTATAGAGACCTTGCATACAACTTAGGCCTTAAAAATGATGTTTTATTCCCTGGATTTATTGAAGTTGAGAATCTTCCTTTATTCTACAATGCCGCCTATATGCTTGTTTATCCATCCTTTTATGAAGGGTTTGGTCTTCCTCCCCTTGAGGCTATGGCTTGCGGAACTCCAGTTATAGCATCCTCTTCTACATCAATCCCTGAGATATTAAAAGAAGATGCTTTATATATAGACCCTAAAAACCCCTATGATATCTCAGAAAAAATGCTCATGCTTATTGAAGATAAAAAACTTTATCAAAATCTTAAACTAAAAGGCCTTTTAAGAAGCTCCTGTTACTCATGGAAAAAAACAGCAGCAGAAACCATAATGATATATAACCTTTTAAAAAATTAGGTCCCAATTGGGACCTATAACCATATCTTTTTAAAATCTTTCAAAAACTTCTCTATATCTTCCTTATATCCTGCCTTTCTTATAAGCTTATCTAAATACTCTTCCTCATCCCAAAGTTTTGTTTTAAAATAATAATCCCTTGATATATCATAAAAATCTTTAGGAAAAAGCAAAAATCCATATAATATGTTTATCTCATGTTTAGAAAGTTTGTATTCTTTACTATAGCTATCCAAAATAATATTTGCCGTATCAACAGTAAAATTATTATCCTTTAAAGCTTTGTTTATAATATTTGCAAGGTCATGAATCCTTGAATCTAAAACGCAAAAGTCAAAATCCACAAAATATACGTTATCTTCATCTATCATAATGTTATGATGGGCAAGGTCATGATGACAAAAAACACAATCTTTTAAATTGTTATAGTCTGCTTTTTCAAGAAAATCCACAGCTTCCTTTATTTTTTCAATATAATAATCCACATGTTGTAGAAAAATCTCATCAAATTTTGTTTTATTAACATGCATATCTGCAATGTCTTTAAATTTTTCTAAGTTTTTTATTCTTAAAGTTAACCTTTCTATCATCTTGCCTTTTAAATTTTTTCTTTCATAATTTCCTATATTTTCTCCTGCCTTGTGAAATCTTGCAAGGTTAATAGATACCTTCTTTAAGTCTAAAGGATTTTCAAATAAAGCCTCCCTTGCATTAATGCAATCTAAAATTACATAAACTTCATCATTATAAATCAAATAGGGTTTTTCATCCTTTGTAAGCCTAAAATTCACAACATAAGGATAGCCTTCTCTTATTTTATTTAACGAGTTATATATAAACATAAGATCCTCTATAGGATATTTTACCCTTTTTAATATCTTAACCCCTTTATCCGTTTCAAGGATAAAGACAGATCTTACAGGAACAGCTTCAGAAACCTTTAAATTAAAGGCATCAAACAATCTATCATCAAGGTAAAAATTAGAAAGCTCCCTTCTATCTTTGGACATAAAGTCCACCCCTTACACCCCCAAATTACATATATCATCTTTATAAACAGCCTTTTTAAGCTTTTTTAAATCAACTTCCTCACCCTTTATATATTTTGAAATAATCTTTAGTGTATCATAGGGGAAGGATACATGGGCTTTTATATATTCAATAGAGCTTTGATTTAAAGGCCTTACTTTACTATACTCAGAAATTATAACGTCAAACATATCTTTTTTTTCTGTCTTTTCTATTACCTTTCTTATAAGCTTTGCAACGTCTTCCTCTATCATGTTATATCCTGAATTGAATATATCTACAATAACAATTCCCCTTTTAGTTTTTAAAGCTGTATTTTTTGATATTTTATTTAAACATACCTCTTTCCTTTTCATGCTATCTTCAAGGGCCATAAGATAATTTATGCTTCTGAAAATTTTCATTATATCCTTGCTTCTTTTTAAGAGGCTGTCAACATAAGGTTCTAGTATTTTTTCAAATTCAGTTAAGTCTTTTTTGTCCTTTATAATATCTTTAAATTTTTCAAGGTTTTTAACAAGCTTTTTATACTTTTCTAAACTTTTTCCCCATTTTACATTCATCTTAACCCCAGGAGGCTTTGAAAAGCCTTCAGAAGCATTATGAAATTCAGCTAAAACCCTTGCAAATTCCTTTATGTTTTTATCGTTATAAAACCCAAAGGGTTTCCCATCTATTTTTTCAATTTGTATAAAAATCTTATTCTGCTTTATGGTGTAAAGCTTTCCTTCTTTATTGTATTTTATCTCAATAACCTTTCTAAAACCTTTTTGATACAAATAATCCTGAAGATATTTAGCATAAACCACCTTCCATTCCTTGCAATCAACTTCCTTTAACATAATCCCACCCCTAATTCTTTATAAAAGTCATCTAAAAAATTAAACCTTTCTTTATAATCCTCCACAACTCTAAAAAGCCTTTTTAGGAAAATATCTTCCTCCCAAGGCTGTTTTTCTATATAATACTGAAGACCTACCTGCCAAAAATCTTGCGGAAACTCCATAAAGCAGTATATTAAGTAAACTTCTTCAGCCTCTATAGGAATAATGCTCGAATAAATTGAAAGTATATACTTTAAAGTATCCATATTCCAATTTCCATATCTTAAACTTCTTATAATTATGCTGGCTAAATCATGAAGGTGAGAATCTAAAACACAATAGTCAAAATCTATTAAATATACATGTAAAAAATCATCTATTAAAAAATTATGGTTTGCGCTATCGTGATGGCAAAATTCATTTAACCTTTTGTGCTTTTCAACTATCTCAAAGTATCTTGATTGTTTTAGTTTCTTAATAGAATCTAAGCCCTGCTTGTAGTGGATATCTATGTGCTTTAAATAGGTTCTATCAAATTCTGTTTTTTCATCCTTTGAAACTATAATTGATTTAAATATTAAAAGCTGATTTAATCTTTTTTCAAACTTATCTATCCACTTTCCATAAAGGTTTCGTCCCTTTACCTTTTTATATTGAAAATCTCTAGATGATAAATGAAGATTTGCTAATGTTTCAACCGCCATTTTAAGTTCAATAGGATTTTTAAAATCTAAATGCCTTGATTCAATCCAATCCGTTAGAAAAGCAAAGGAATCATTAAGTTCTACAAAATCCTTACCATCACAAGTTTTAATAATAGGAAGAACATTTTTAAATCCCTTTTTTAAAAGATGATTTATACAAGCTAAAATAAATTCAAACTCCTCCCTTTGATATCTTGAAACCTTAAGGCAATAATTTTTATCTGAATATATCTTATAAACGTTTTTATGCTTTTCTATGTTTAAAACTTTAATATTATATTTATTTTCAATTAAACTAATTAATTCCCTCATAGTCTCACTTTTAAAAGCATTCTAATTTATAATATGTAAATCTTTAAATTGTGTGATTAGTATGCACAAAAAAGAAATTAAAGTAATATAAATAGAATATAATCAATTTAGGAGTGATAAAATGAAAATTGCCATAGACGCAAGGGGCTTTAACTGGTATTCAGGAACCGGAATTGGAACATATATTCAAAATATACTAAAATATATATCCCTTTTAGATAACGAAAACCAATATCTTCTTTACTGGCAGGGAAACAACTATGATAAAATTATAAAAAACAACATAAAGGTATGTATTACATCAAGAAAACACCATAGATTTTTTGAAGAGTACTTTATACCTAAAAACCTTGAAAAAAATAAAATAGATTTATATCATCTTCCCCAAAACGGTATAGGCTTTCCTAAAGACAAAAAATGCAAAATAATAACAACAATCCACGACCTTATACCCTATGTTATGCCTGAAACCGTCGGGAAAGGGTATTTAAAAAAATTTTTATCCCAAATGCCAGACATAATTGAAGGCTCGGATTTAATAATTACAGTTTCAAACTACTCAAAAAACGATATAATAAGATTTTTTAACGTAGATGAATCAAAAATAAAAGTAACATACCTTGCGGCAGAGAAATATTTTAAACCCCTTGATAAAGAAATATGCAAATTTATATTAAAGAAAAAATACAACATAGACTTTGACTTTCTGCTTTATCTTGGTGGATTTAGCCCAAGAAAAAATGTAAAATCAATAATACTTGCCTATTCAAAACTAATAAAAAACTTAACTAAAGATATAAGACTTGTTATATTAGGTCAAGCAAAGGATGAAAAAGAAGAACTTGAAAAAATGTGTAAAAAGTTTAATCTAGAGGAAAAGGTTATATTCACAGGTTATGTTCCTTACGAGATGCTTCCTATATTTTACAATGCCTGTTTAATTTTTATATACCCTTCCCTTTACGAAGGTTTTGGACTTCCTCCCCTTGAAGCTATGTCCTGTAAAACCGCCGTAATAACTTCAAATGTAACATCAATACCAGAAATAGTTAAAGACGCAGCTATACTTATAAATCCCAAAGATATAGATGAACTTAAAAACTCAATTGAAGAGCTTATTTCAAATGACAAGCTTAGGGAGGATATTGCAAACAAAGGATATGAAAGAAGCAAGTTTTTTTCATGGGAAAAAACAGCAAAGGAAACTCTAGAGATATATAAGCTAATCATAAACTAAAAAATTTATACCCTACCTTTATAGGTAGGGATTAACTATTTTTTTCTAAAATATTTTTTGCATCAAAAATTCCTGACTTTATAATCTTAAACAAAATATCCGAACGATACTCTATTATATCTTCAAGCTTGTTTGCAACCTTCCTCATATCAAAAACTATATCTAAAAACTCTTCTACTTCATGGGTTTCGTTTATAGTTACATTTTTTATTATACTTGCAGTGTTGGCAAAATTAACAGATATATATGATATTTTTAAAAGAATATCCATCAAGGGGGTTAGCTCATACTCTAAAAGATTTTTTAAATTATCATACCTTAAAACAAAGCCTGCTTTTTCTAAATTGTCTCCCATAACATGCCCCTTATAAATTTTTTATTATATTTATATTCAAATAACATCTGCCATTTTACTTTTTTATATAAATCTTTCTAGTTCCTCTACATTTGAAATCTTTTTTACAAGATCCTTTATACTCTGACTTCTATCTTTAGGGCATATAAGAACAACATCATCGGTATCAACAATAAGCATATCCTTAACTCCTATTGCTGCAACAAGCCTTTTTTCCCCTATTATTGTAGTATTTTTTACATCCAAAACTGCTGCTTCACAATTTGATATTACATTTCCGTTTTCATCTTTATTTAAAAATCTTTCAAGGGATGTAAAGCTTCCTATATCATCCCAAACAAAATTAGTAGGTATCACAACCGCCCTGTGGGTCCTTTGCATAACCCCAAAATCTATTGAGATTCCATCTATCTTTTCATACTCTTCCCTAATAACCCTTTCCTCGTCAGGAGTTCCTATATATTCATAGATTCTCATAAGATTTTTATAAAGATCTGGAAGATACTTTTTAATTTCCCTAAGGAGTCTATCTGCCCTCCATACAAACATACCGCTATTCCATAAAAAATTTCCCTTTTCTATTAAAGAAGCTGCAACATCAACATTAGGCTTCTCTATAAAACGCTTTACCTTATATACCCCTTCTTCAATACTATCACCTACCTCTATATATCCATATCCCGCCTCTGGTCTTGTTGGCGTAATTCCAAAGGTTACAAGATAGTCTCCATCTTGTGCGACATCAATTGCCTTTATTATAGCTTTTTCAAACTCCTCTTGTCCTTGTATAAAATGATCTGAAGGCAAAACAACCATGGTAGCTTCAAAATCCCTTTTTAAAAGCTTAATAGCTGCAAGGCCTATGCAGGATGCAGTCTCTTTATTTAAAGGCTCTTTAAATATGTTAGAACTTTTAATTTTTAATATTTCATTTATCTTATCAACGTAAATATTATTTGTAACAACGCATATCCTGTCATTTGGAATTATATTTAAAATCCTTTCAACGGTGTTTTCAATCATGGTCTTTTCGCCAAGAACCTTTAAAAATTGTTTTGGCAAATTCTTTCTTGATTTTGGCCAAAATCTAAGGCCTAATCCACCGGATAATATAACCGCATATATCATAAAAAATCCCCCCGCATATTTTTATAATATGCAGAAGGGATTTTTATGCTACAATTTTTATGCTGATTTTGTAAAACTTATTCTTTTTATCTTTCCCCAGCTATGCTTTAATTTTCTATACTTAAATATTGCCTCAAACCTATATAAACTTGTAAGCTGCCTATAACCAAAATTTTCAAAAATAGCATAAAGGGTAAGCTTAATAACTTGTCTTAAAGATGGATATTTATTAAACGTATATTCTTCCAAAAGAATTGCTCCTATTGATAAAATTATTCCATAAAGTATAGATGCTATTAAAAAAAGCGTAAAATATTTTAAATTTAAAATTCCTAAAATATAAGATAAAGGAATAAATATATATCCTATTATCTCAATTATAGGCCCTAACATTTCAAAGAAGAAAAAGTAAGGGTATGCATAAAGCCCTATTATCCCATATCTTGGATTAAAAAACATATCCTTATGTCTAAAAAGAGAATCCATAAGACCTATCTGCCATCTCCTTCTTTGACTTCTTAAATCCTTAAGACTTTCCGGAGCTTGAGTCCAGCATACAGGATCTGGAATAAATTTTATTTTATATCTTCTTTTGTGTTTTCTCATATGCTTATGAAGTCTTACTATTATTTCCATATCCTCTCCTACAGTTCCACTTAAATATCCTCCAACTTCTACTGCAACATCCTTTTTAAAGGCTCCAAAGGCACCTGAAACTATTAAAAGAGAGTTTAGAGCATCCCATCCCATTCTCCCTGTTAAAAAAGCCCTTAAATATTCGACTATTTGAAACATGGCAATGCTACTTTTGGGAAGTTCGACCTTCTTTATCAATCCCCTTTTTATAAAAGACCCATTAGCTATCCTTACTATACCTCCAACCGCTATAGTTTCTTTATCCTCTATAAAAGGCATTATAACCCTAACTAAGGAATCGCTTTCTAATATAGAATCTGCATCTATTGAAACAAATATAGGATATCTTGAAACATTTATTCCTGCATTTAAAGCATCTGCCTTTCCTCCATTTTCCTTATCCACTACAACAAGGTTGGGTATATCTATATTTTTATATATACCCTTTATGTCTTTTGTCTTAATAAGATATCTTACAGGCTGATCTATCTTTTTAAGGGAAAAAGCATCTATAAGCTTTTTTAAAGTGTTATCTTTAGACCCATCGTTTATAACTATTATTTCAAATTCAGGATAGTTAATATATAAAAGATTTCTTACATTATCAACGATAGTTTCTTCCTCATTATAGGCAGGAACTAAAATAGAAATGGGAATCATATTATAAGACGTCGTGTAATTTTGATAATCAGAATAGCGAACTTTTCTTATATATCCATAAAGGCTTAAGGCTGATAATATAAGTTGAACAAAATATATAAAATTTATAGCTACAACGTAGTAGATTATAAATAAATTAAATTTTAATATTATATCTTTTAAAAGTTCCATAACATCACCTTTTATACCTTTCTATAACCTTTTTTATCTTTTCTCTATCATCTTCTGTAACCTCCAAAAGCTCTATATTTTGAGCAGCATAAAGTATTATATCTTTAGCAAACCTGTCATTTCCCTGCATTACAAGGTCTATAGCATCTATACCCTTTGGAATTTTTATAAGGGATGATGCCGCATTATACCTTACAAACCAAACCTTGTCCGATAAAGCCTTGACAAGAGGCATAACAGCCCTTTCATCTTGGAACCTTTCTAAAACCTTTGCCGCAACAGCCCTAACCTCCCACTCTTCATCCTGTAGCCTTTCTATTATGTCATCTATATATCTAGCATCCGATAAATTACCTATAAACTTTATGGCAGCAATTCTTTTTTCCTTATTAGGATCCCTTAAAAAATTTGCCACAATATCTGAAAGAGAAACATCCATATAATTTGCAGCAGATTTCATAAATATAGAAGCCAAAAAACTATTTTTTGAATTGAACATTGTTTTATATACTTTAACCTTATCACCTTCAAAATCATCTATTATCTCTATAAGGCTTCTTTCGGATAGTAAAATTTTATCCTCAAGCTTTTCAAAGGCCTTTATAAAAGCATCTTCATCTCCTATCTTAGAAAGCGCCAAAAGAACATTATATTTAACATCATTAGAATTTATATCCAAAGCCTTTAACAAAGGCTCTATTGCTTTTTTGCTTCTAAACTCCCCAAGCCTTCTTGCTGCTAAAGAAACTGTATATAGATTATCCGAATTTAAATTTTGAATCTCAAAATCAACAAGGCCTACCTTTTCAACAAGTTTTGTAAGCCTTTTTATTATATCCCCGCTGTAGATCATAAAATAATATATCAATCTTTCTTCCACTAATTCCCTTTTTATCCTACTTTTTATAATATCCTTTATTTTTATTACATCCTCATCTTTTAGGTTTTCCCCTTCTAATTTTAAAACTATTTCATCTATTAACTTAAAAACCTCATCTTCGTTAGCATCTCTAATTTTGTTTTTAATAGCTTCTAGAATTTTTTCAAACAAAAGATAAACATAAAGAGTTAAAATAACAGCTGTAAAAAAAACAATAGATGTATAAATAAACTTTTCCATAATACCACCACTAACCAATTAACTTTTTTATTCTAATATCAAGCTCAACGGGAGAAAAGGGCTTTGTTATATAATCATCCGCCCCTGCATTTAAAGCCTTTTTAACATGTTCCTCAGATCTGTAGGCAGATAAAACTATTATCTTTACCTTTTTATTTAAACTTCTTACCTCCCTTATAAATTCATCTCCAGTCATCCCTGGCATGTAAAAGTCGGATATTATTAAATCTATATCTTTATTTTCTTTAAAAATTTCTATACCTTCTTCCCCGCTTGAAGCCGTAAACACCATATAACCTTTATTTGAATATCTTTTGCTTAATATAGAAAGAATTATCTTATCATCATCAACTATTAAAATCTTCTTTTTTGCATCCTTTAAAACCTGTTTTGATGTATATATTTTTCTTCCTCCTTCTGCCTTTGCCTTTTTTAAGCTTAAATCTGCAAGCTTTATTAAATCCTCTACGCTTTTCATGTTATTATCAAACTCTGCAACTCCTGCAGAAAAGCTTAAACTTATCCCATATTTTTTTGAAAGCTTTTCAAGCTCTTTTTGCATTTTATCTGCCAAAGCTAAAACTTCAATTATATTTTTATTAAAGAATAAAATAGCAAACTCATCACCATTTAACCTATATATTACATCGCTTTCAGTTATTATATTTCTAAAAAGCGCTGCACTTTCTTTTAGTATATCATTCCCTTTGCTTTTGCCTAGTTTAAGATTTATATTTGCCATTCCATCAAAATCTAAAAGCATGTATACTAGCTTTCCTCCGTCATTTTTAGCCTTTAAAAATTCTTTTTTAGCTATTAAATCCCCATAAAATCTTGAATATACGCCGGTAAATACATCATATATGTTATTTTTAATATAAATATTAGAAAGCCTGTATATATTTTTAAGCTTTAAAACAACTTCATCTAAATTAAAAGGCTTTTCAATGTAATCTATGGCCCCTAAAGAAAGGGCTTTTATTTTATCATCTTTAGAGAATCCTAAAACAATAACAGGAATCTTTTTAGCTATTTCCTCATCCTCTATTATTTTCATAATAAAAAAACCATGATTTTTAGAATTATTATCTACAAGCAAAGCTTCAGGCCTTTTTGAATAAACATAATCAATTATATCCCCACTATACCCTTCAATTGCAACTTTAAAGCCTTCTAAAGTTAAAGCCTTTATAAGGTCATAAAAATCCTCCTTATTTTCTGTTATTAAAAGAAAATTGTCCTCTTTTAAAAAGAATTTTGTAACTAAAATTTTTATCTCCTTTAAAACTTCTAAAGCCTTTTCTTTTTTAAAATCTTCAATCAAATTTAAAAGAAGAAAGTAAGCTTCAAATATGTTATTATCCTCAAACTCCTTTAAAAATATATTTAACCTCTCTTTCAAGTTTTGTGAATCTAAACTTTCAAAGTGATTTATCAAATAATCTATTTCCTTTAAAACCTCGTTAAGGCTTTTCATGCTACCACCCTAAGAATAATTTTAATAAATATTATACTCCTAAAAAATAAAAAAGTATAGGAAAAATTCCTATACTTTTACAAAGTCTCAGGATCCTTTTTAAAGTAAACTCTCCTTTCAGGTTCTGCACATTCGTATATCTTTTCCCTTACCTTTTCTATTTCCTTTGAAATTTCATCAAAAACCTGTTCATCAACTATATAATATAAGAATAAATCCTCTAAGTTCCTTGCTGTATCCAATATCTTTTTATTAAGTTCCAAAAATTTTTCAAACTTTCCGCTTTCTATTACATTCTTAAACTGTTCAACATCTATTTGTATCATATTAACAACATCTTTAAGGTCTTCAAAAACCCCTGCAATCATAGGATAAGGCCTTACCCTTTGAAGAAAATATTTTTCCTTTGCATTTATATTATATGCATAGCTTATTTCATAGCCGTTTATGTTAAACTTTACAAAACACTGTTTACCTAAAAAGCAAATAACATTTGCCCCCATTTGCCTTAAAAGCATTTCGTGCATAGTTTCTTTAACATTTATTTGCTTCATACCCAACCCTCTTTCCTATCTTAATTTGAATATAAGAAGATAAATAGATGAAATTAAAATGGAAATAATCATTATAGGAAAACCTATTTTAATAAAATCTTTAAAGGTTATTTTATACCCTTCCTTTTCCATAATCCCTGCAGTAACTACATTAGCAGAGGCTCCTACTAAAGTTCCATTTCCCCCAAGGCAGGCCCCTAAAGAAAGCGCCCACCAAAGAGGTTCTATGTTAACTCCTGCCAAAGCTTTAAGACCTTTAATAAGAGGAATCATTGTAGCAACAAAGGGTATGTTATCAAGGAAGGCTGAAAGAAGGGCTGAGGCCCAAAGGATAATAATAGTTGTTAAAACTAAATTGCCCTTTGTAAGATCTATAACAAACTTTGCAAGCATTTTTATTACTCCAACCTTTTCTAAAGTTCCAACTATTATAAACAAAGATATAAAGAAAAATATCGTAGGCCATTCTATTTCAACCAAAATTTCATCAACATCTTCTTTACTTATAAGAAGAAGAATTGCAGCCCCAGAAAGGGCAACCGTTGAAGACTCATAGCCTAGGTGCTCATGCAGAAAAAAACCTAATATTATAAAAAACAAAACTGTTAAACTTTTAACCAATAATTCCTTATCTGCTATTGCATTTTTTTCTTCTAATTCCATTATATACTTTTTTAAATCTTCTTCAACATTTAATTCTTTTCTATATATAAATCTTATTAAGAAAACATTAACAAAAAGTATAACAACAATAACCGGACCTAAATTAAGCAAAAAATCTAAAAATCCAAGGCCTGCTTCTGAACCTATCATAATGTTTGGTGGGTCTCCTATTAAAGTGGCTGTTCCCCCTATGTTTGAAGATAAAACCTCTGCCATAATAAAAGGAATAGGGCTTATTTTTAAAAGCTTTGATATAACTAAGGTAACTGGAATCATAAGAAGAACTGTTGTAACGTTATCTAAAAATGCTGATAAAACCGCCGTCATAATCCCAAATAAAATTATTATTTTTAAAGGATCCCCCTTTACCATTTTAGCTACTTTTATAGCAAGATATTGAAAAAGACCTGTTCTTTTTATTATAGCAACAACTATCATCATTCCAACCAATACCCCAATGGTAGTATAATCTATAAATTCAGTAGCATTCCCCTGATCTATTATCCTAACTATAAGAAGCACCATAGCTCCAAGCATTGCAGCAATAGTCCTATCTATTTTTTCGGTTACTATAAATATAAAAGTAACTAAAAATACAATTATAGATATTATCTGAACTAAACTCATATAAAATCCCCCTTTAACATAGATCTTGTAATTAGAAATATCCTCTCCCTTTACATTATTTTTAACACCTTTGCAAGCCATTTTGCTGAACTTGCTTGTAAAGTTAATGTTATTATAATAGTTGCAAAAGTTACTGCTGAAATTATGTCAGCATGAGGTACTTTCATAGTAAGTAGCATTCCTGAAAGGGCAGCAGGAATAACCCCAGTTTCTCTTACCCACATCATATATATTATCTCCTTAAAATTCCATTCAGCATTTTTATCAAAAATTATAGATAAAAATACCGAAACCGGTCTTGCAATAAAAATTAATACCGCAACGACAAGCAAAGCTTCTTTCCAATATTTTAAAAGAAGTGCAAAATTTATATGCGTTCCAAGAAGTATAAAAATCATCATTCTAAGTATAAGCGTCGTAACTTCTTTAAATCTTGTGTGGGTTACATAATATTCATCAGGTATATAAAGGTCAAACATTCTCTTATTTCCACATATCATTCCTATAATAAACACTGCCATAAAACCACTTACGCCAAGTTTAGTTGCAATAACATATGCTCCGGCAACAGCCGCAATAGCTATCTCTGATGGGTGTTCTTCAAAATATGCATATTTTTTATGCCCTACAAGGAAAGTTGCTATATACCCTATTATAGCTCCAATTATTATTCCACCCAAAGAGGTTTTTATAAGTTCAAAGGCGCTATGGCTTAAACTAAAAGTACCCTTTGTAATAATATTTAAAACTGCAAAAGTTATAATAGCTCCTGCTGCATCGTTAAAAGCAGACTCTGAAATTATCGTCTGTTTCAACTTATCACTTACGTTTAAACTTTTAAATAATGGAACAAGAACAGAAGGGTCAGTTGAAGATATAACCGAACCTAATAATAAAGCATAAATAAAGTCAATTTTAAATATCTTCATTGCAAAAAATCCTGTTAAAAACGCAGAAATAATAACACCTATGGTAGCTAAAGATATTACTGACCACTTAACCTTTTTTAAAACTTTAAAATCTATTTCTCTTCCTCCATCATAAAGTATATATGCCGCTCCAAAGGTTAATATTAATTCGTTTCCTAAAGGATACTTATCAATATTAATCAAATTAAGTCCATAAGGCCCTAATATAATTCCAGCCAAAATAAACATAACAACATCTGGCAAATTAACAATTCTACTTAATTTTGTAAAAATAAGTCCAGCAAATATAATAGCTGCAAACATCCCTATAAGGTTTACCGCTTCCATTTTTCTACCCTCCATTTATATATTCTTAACCTTTGGTATTATAACACCTTAAACTTTTCTCATTGTTAATTTTGTGTAAAAAAAATATAAATATTCCATAACCCAATAAAAATAGGTAGGCCTTGCCTACCTAAACATTTGAACTATCCAAAATTTCACCATCTATACCAATTGTAACTATCTTTATAGGAATTTTAACACCTGCTCTATCCCTTGCAACCTTTGCAGCCATTGAAATCCCACTACAGCAGGGAACTTCCATCTTTACAACAGTTATAGATTTTAAATCGTTATTTTTAATAATCTCAGTCAGCTTTTGTATATAATAGTTGTTATCGTCAAGCTTTGGGCAGCCAACAACAACACTTCTATCCTTTATAAAGTCGTTATGGAAGTTGCCATAGGTATAGGCTGTGCAATCTGCAGCGATTAAAAGGTCTGACCTATATAGATACGGTGCAGATGATGAAACAAGTGCAAGCTGCACAGGCCATTGTCTATTTATCTGCCTCATCATACTTCCAGGGCATCCCCCCATATAGTGATGCACATTATGATGAGCAGGCTTTTGGTTTTTTTCGTGATTTTCCTTTTCCATTCTGCTTAGATGCTCTTGAACCGCCTTTTCATCAAATTCATCAGCTTCCCTTTCGATAATCGTTATGGCTCCCTGTGGGCAGTGTCCAATGCATGCTCCAAGTCCATCGCAAAGGCTTTCTTTAACAAGCTTTGCCTTTCCATCTATTATTTTTAAAGCTCCCTCTGCACAGTTTGGTATGCAAAGTCCGCATCCATTGCACTTTTCTTCGTCTATGTGAACTATCTTTCTTATCATTTCTATCCCTCCTTCAGTTAGATTATAATAAACAATTACAAAAACTTAAGTGATATAAATCACAAAAAATAAAAAATAGCACCAAAGGTGCTATAAAATTTCAAATAAAATAACAATAACAGCAAGGACAATTCTATAATAGGCAAAAGGCTTTAAATCCTTTTTCTTTATATACCCCATAAAAAACTTTATAACAAGAAGAGCAACTATAAAGGATACTAAAGTTCCTACAAAAAGGGTTATCCATTCTATACTGCTAAATAAAAAGCTAGATTTTAAAAGCTTTAAAACAGAAGCTCCAACAAGGGTTGGGATTGCAAGGAAGAAGGAAAACTCAGCCGAAACCTCGCGGGAAAGTCCAATAAGTAAACCTCCTATTATTGTAGAGGCTGACCTTGACATTCCCGGCCATAGGGCAAGGCACTGGAATATTCCAACTAATACAGCATCCATATAAGTCATGTCATCAGTATCAAAAACCCTAACCCTTTTTAGCCTATTTTCAGCAATAATAAGAAGTATGGCACCAAAAATAAGGGCAATAGAAACAGATAAAGGATTAAAAAGATATTTATCAATTTTATCCTCAAATAAAAAGCCCAAAACAGCAGCAGGTAAAAATCCTACTACAACCTTAAACCAAAGGGAATAAACCCTTTTAGCCTGTTTTTTATCATCAAATCTTGGAAAAATTTTATTCCAAAAATAAAATATAACTGCAAGTATTGCTCCAACCTGAATTACAACATCAAACACATTAGCAAATTCGCCAGTAAAATTTATATATTTATTTGCTATTATAAGATGTCCTGTTGAAGATATTGGCAAAAACTCAGTAAGCCCCTCTATTATGCCAAGTATTATAGCCTTTAATATCATGCCTATGCTCCTTTCTTTAATGCTGTATAATACCTTATAACATAAGAATATCCTCTTTTAGTCTTTACCCTTTCAATGTAGGCCCTGCCAGTTGTAAGTTTTTCTATTATGCTTTTTTTCATTGCAATCCTTACGTATTTTTGATTTGTTCCATCATAATATTCCTTTATATAGTTATTATTTAAAAGATAAATAAATGCATCATAATACTTTTTATTTTTTAAAAGATTTTTATCTATCTCATAATAGCTATCTCCTATTTTAACCATACAAAAACCTTTTTTAATTTTACTTGACTTTCCTAAAAGCATGTAAGCTATATCAAACTGCATTTGAGAATCCTTAACAAAGATATCAGGCTGTATTCCAACTTTATTTATTTTATTCCCTTTTGGAGAATAAAACCTTTGAATAGTAAGCTTTAAAACTCCTCCATCAGAAAGGCCTAAAAAGGTTTGAACTGTTCCTTTTCCAAAGGTTTTATTTCCTATTATAAGCCCTCTTTTATAATCCTTTATAGCTCCTGTCAAAACCTCTGACGCTGAAGCGCTGTTTTCATTAACTAAAAACACAACCTTCTTACCCTTTAATATTTCATCATTATCTGATTCATACTCCTGCGTAAAATCTTTTCCCTTTAATAAAACTATAGGTTTTTGTCCAACAAAATATCCCCCTAAATTAACAGCTGTTTGCAAATACCCTCCCGGATTGTTTCTAAGGTCTATTATAAACCCATCTAAAGCTTTATTCTTTTCAACATAGTTTTTAAAATCAACATCCGTAGTCTCACCAAAGCTTAATATCCTAATATAGCCTATATTATTAATCTTTTTAAATTCAACAGTAGGAAACTGTATTTTTTTTCTTGTTACTAAAACTTCAAAAATAGAATCTCCTCTTTTTACCTTTAAATTAACAGATGTTCCTTCAGCACCCCTTATAAGCTTTATGGCATTCTCAAGAGGCAAATCCTTAAAACTTGTCCCATCAGCTTCTATTATAATGTCCCCCGCCTTTAAACCTGCCTCCTTTGCAGGCGATGAATCAAACACCGTCATTATTTTTATTCCTTCAGGAACCTTTTCTATTTGAACTCCAATTCCTGAAAAAGATTTATTTATGCTATTTAAAAAATCATTAAACTCTTCCTTTGTAAAATACTGAGTATATGGGTCGTTTAAAGCCTTTAAAGCTTCATCTATGCTATCTGCATCAAAAACACCTTGAGGAACATCATCAACATAATAATTTTTAAGAATAAATTTTACATCATCAAGGACATCTGCATAAACCTTTAAGTTTATATTAAAAATAAAAATAAAAAATAGCAAAAATGCAAAAAACCTCTTTTTCATATAACCATCCCCTTTTATAAAACTCTATTTTATTTTATCAAAAATAAATTCCATCAGCAATAAAAATAGCCGCAAAAGCGGCTATTTATAGTTTTGAATATCTGCATCAGGATAAAGAGTTGTTATATTACCTTCACTTCCTGCTCCAATAAAAAGTTTGTTTTGTTCATACTTATAATAAAAATCATATGAATTATTCATCTTAGGCTTTAACAAAGAAAAGTTTTCAATATAATTACTAAGAAAACTGATATTTTCAATTCTTGACCAAACAGTTGTCTCATCTATACTTTTCCCATCAAGGATAGCCTCTTGAATGGCTGCTGCAATATTTCTTGCAGATATTACATCTGCCATAGCCTTTGATTTTTTAATGGACTTTGCAAAATAAGGTGTAGCTACGCTAATGATAAAAGCTATAATACCCATTACAACAATCATTTCCAAAAGAGTAAAACCCCTTTTTTTCATAAACTCCCTCCTTTAAATCTTTTCCCTTTTGGTATAATGGGTATGTAAAAGTTTATGGGCCTTTTGCCCTCCAATTTCTCCTATATATTCCTTATACATTTGAATAACTGCAGGATTTTCATGGGATTTTCTAAAAGGCTTGCTTCTATCCACTTTATACAAAGCTTCAAGCCTTGCCTTCACTATATCAAGATTTCCATGATGATAGGGCTGGCCTCCACCATTTATACATCCTCCCGGGCAAGCCATTATTTCTATAGCATGATAAAACCTTTTTCCATCCCTTATATCCTCAAGAAGTTTCCTTGCATTTCCAAGTCCATTGGCAACACCTATTTTTATGTCCATATCCTTTATCTTCACTGTAGCTTCTTTAAATCCTTTAAAACCTCTTACTTCATTAAACTCAACATTGCCTAAACTTTCCCCTGTTATCCACTCATAAGCTGTTCTTAAAGCTGCTTCTATAACACCGCCTGTTGCTCCAAATATAACTGCTGCTCCTGTTGACTCCCCAAGTGGGTTATCAAAATCCTCGTCAGGAAGCTTTGTAAAATCTAATCCTGCCTCCCTTATCATCCTTGCAAATTCCCTTGTGGTTATTACATAATCTACATCCTGAAGATTGCCATGCTTGAATTCCTTTCTTTGAATTTCATATTTTTTAGCAATACAAGGCATCACAGATACAACAACTATTTTTTCAGGGTCAATATTAAACTTTTCAGCAAAATAAGTCTTAGCAATGGCCCCAAACATCATATGGGGAGATTTGCAGGTTGATGGAACATCTAAAAGCTCTGGGAACTGATGCTCTATAAACTTTACCCAGCTAGGGCAACAGCTTGTTAATATAGGAAGCCTTCCTTTTCCATTTAGTCTATCTATAAATTCCTTTGCTTCTTCAACTATTGTCACATCAGCAGCGAAATTAGTATCAAATACCTTCTTAAAACCCAACCTTCTTAAAGCTGCCACCATCTTTCCGGTTACATCATATCCAGGAGCAAACCCAAATTCTTCACCTAAAGCCACCCTTATTGCAGGGGCAGTTTGAGCTATAACATATTTTTCAGGGTCAAAAAGAGCTTCCCAAACCTTATCAACATAGCTTACCTCAGTTAAAGCAGCAGTTGGACAAACTGATACACACTGCCCACAAAACGTACATTGAGTATCTATCATTGGAAGATTAAAGGCTGGGGCAACAACCGTTTCAAATCCCCTATCAACAGCAGAATAAATGCCACAGGTTTGAACCTCATTACACATGGTCTCACAGCGCCTACACATTATACATTTATCTGGATTTCTATATAATGCCCCACTTGAGCCATCCTTTGTATATGTTGATTTTTCTCCTTCATAACGAATCTTCCTTATTCCAAGCTCTGCAGCAAGCCTTTGAAGATCACAATTGCCGTTTTTCTCGCAAACCAAACAGTCAGTAGGATGGTCAGAAAGCAAAAGCTCAACCATAGTTCTTCTTGCCCTTATTGCTCTTTTTGTATTAGTCCTTATAACCATTCCTTCAACACATTCAGTAGCACAAGCTGGTGCAAGATTTCTTCTACCTTCAACTTCAACAAGGCATACCCTACAGGATGCTGTCCTGTTTACCATATTAATATCATGAAGGTTAAGATGGCAAAGGGTTGGAATATGTATGTTAGCCATCTTAGCAGCATCTAAAATAGTAGTCCCATAGGGAACCTGAAGCTTTATATCGTTTATAGTAATATTAATCATTCTATCCCTCCTTTAAAAGCCCTTTACTTATTTTCTTGTTATAGCTCCAAACCTACACGTTCTAAAACATTCTCCACATTTTATGCATCCAACCCTATCTATAACATGAACCTTCCTTGGTTCCCCATGTATTACATTTACAGGACAAACTTTAGCACAAGCAGTACAGCCTACGCACTTTTCTGGAATTATGTAATATTTAAGCAATGCCGTGCAAACTCCTGCAGGACAGGTTTTATCCTTAACATGGGCAACATATTCATCATAAAAAAACTTCATTGTAGATAAAACTGGATTTGGAGATGTTTGCCCAAGCCCACACAAAGATGAATCCTTGATAGTTTCTGCAAGCTCCTTTAAAGTTTCTAAATCTTCCATCTCTGCCTTTCCTTCTGTTATCTTATTCAAAATCTCAAGCATTCTCTTGTTTCCTATCCTACAAGCTGTGCACCTTCCACAGGATTCATCACAGCTAAACTCAAGATAGAACTTAGCAATATTAACCATACAATCATCTTCATCCATAACAATCATTCCGCCAGATCCCATCATGGAACCTAGTTCATTTAAACTTTCATAATCTATTGGAGTGTCAAGATACTCATAAGGTATACAACCTCCAGAGGGACCTCCTGTTTGAACTGCCTTAAATTTTTTGCCTCCCTTTATTCCTCCCCCAAGGTCGTATATAATCTCCCTTAAAGTTATTCCCATAGGAACTTCAACAAGCCCAACATTGTTTACCTTTCCTGCAAGAGCAAATACCTTTGTTCCCTTGCTTTTTTCTGTTCCAATTGAACTAAACCAATCTGCGCCGTTTAAAATAATAGGTGGAATATTGGCAAAGGTCTCTACGTTGTTTATATTAGTTGGCTTTTTCCAAAGCCCAACCTGAGCAGGATATGGAGGCTTTACAGTTGGCTCTCCGCGTCCTCCCTCGATTGAATTTATAAGAGCAGTCTCTTCACCACAAATAAAAGCCCCTGCTCCTATTTTTAAATCAACATCAAAGGAAAAGCTAGTTCCAAGTATATTTTCCCCTAAAAATCCCCTCTGCCTTGCTTGGGATATGGCAATCTTTAATCTATGTATTGCAAGGGGATACTCTGCTCTTACGTATATATACCCTTGCTTTGCCCCTATTGCATAACCTGCTATTGCCATGCCCTCTAAAACAGAATGGGGGTCCCCCTCTAATATGCTTCTATCCATAAATGCTCCAGGGTCTCCCTCATCGGCATTGCATATTACATACTTTACATCCCCCTTTGACTTTCTTGTAGCCTCCCATTTTAAACCTGTTGGGAATCCTCCACCCCCTCTTCCCCTAAGCCCGCTTCTTTTTACAATATCTATAACCTCCTCTGGGGCCATTTCCTTTAAAACCTTTGCAAGGGCCATATATCCATCAGAAGCTATATACTCATTTATATTTTCTGGATCAATCTTTCCACAGTTTCTCAAAGCAATCCTAATTTGCTTTTTATAAAACGGAATGCTGCTTTGCTCAGGTATTTTTTCTAAAGTTTTTGGATCTTTATATATTTTTTCTTCTACAATCCTTCCCTTTAATACATGTTCTTTAACTATCTTTCTTGCCGAAGCTTCATCTACTTCAACATAAAAAACATTGTCAGGCATTACTTTAACTATGGGGCCTTTTTCACAAAACCCAAAACAGCCTGTCATTATAACCTTAACCTGTTTATCTAAATTTTCTGCCTTCACCTCTTCCTTTAAAACCTCAAAAACCCTATTGCTTTCTGAGGCTTGGCATCCCGTCCCTCCACAAACTAAAATCTCTTTTAACTTTTCTATTGAATTTATCATCTTTAACCCTCCCTTTTTCTGTATTCATCTAGTATTCCCTTAACATCTTCTACCTTAACCCTTCCGTAAACTTTTCCATCCACCATAACAACAGGAGCAAGTCCACAAGCCCCAACACACCTTAAAGTATCAACGCTAAACATTCCATCCTTTGACATATTTCCTTCTTTTATATCAAGCTCCTTTTTAATCTCTTCTAAAATTTTATCCGCACCCTTTACAAAACAAGCAGTTCCCATGCATATGTTTATTACATGCTTTCCGCGAGGCTGCATTGTAAAATAAGAATAAAAGGTTGTAACGCCATAAACCTTTGCAGCAAAAATTCCAAGCTTTCTTGCAATAAAAAGCTGAACATCTTTAGGTAAATATCCAAAAATCTCCTGAGCCTTATAAAGAACAGGGATTAAAGCACCTTCTTTATTAGAAAGGGAATCTATATATTCCTCAAGCTGCCTTAACTTAGCTTCATCAACCTCATATTTTGGCATTTTAACCCTCCTTTAGCTGTAAAATTTACCTAGCTATTATTTTTAACTAAAAATCAAAAATTAATACAAAAAATAAGTGCCAGCCGTTTAAAACATAAATTGGCTGGCACTCATTATTAAATTCGCTACAATTCCTGCAACAAGACCACCTATTGTATGGGCTAAAATTGCTTTATTTGTAAGGTCCCTAGCTTCCAAAGCATCCATCATGGCAACATGGGTTGAAAGATATCCGCTCCAACACATACCCATGGCTGTAAATACTGCAATTTCCCTTGCTCCAATAAGCCCCTGCTGTAAAAGTTTTGGAACAAGCCCAATTGCAGCTCCAACCGCCCCAAGGGCAGTTATAGGAAAGGCTATTGACTCTGGGCTTTTAAATCCTAAAAGGGGTTTTAATATAAAGCTTAACTTTTCTCCTATCCAAGTTAAAACTGGAACTCCTTCATAGGCTGCTCCTGTATATACCCCATCCTTTGGTCCGTTTATAAGCATCATAACAAGGGTGCATATTACTATAACCCCCGGAATTATTGAAAGTCCCATTTCAACTCCTGCTTTTCCACCATCTAAAACAGCTTCAAGGGCCCTTTGGAAGGTGCTTCCACTTCTTATTTCCCTATACTCCGTTATATCAAACTCTGCTTCACCCTCTAAGGCTTTTTCTTCTATGCCATATTTTTTCTTTGTAAAATACATCATAATTCTAACACTTACTATACTTCCTATTATAGCACCTATATTACCAACTATTGCAGCAAAAACAAAACTTTGCCCCTTTGGAGCCTGAGCTATCATAAAGGTTGTTACTATAAGCCCCATACCAAAGGCTGTTCCAAGGTTTGTAAGGGCAGGTACTTGATATTTTTTAAAATATCTTCTAAATCCCTTGTCCTTTGCAAGGGTAATTATAGCAGGATTATCGGAAAGATATGTAGTTAAAACCCCTATGCTTGCTGCACCAGGCATATCATATAAAGGCTTCATAAGGGGAGATAATATTCTGTTTATAAGCGCCACAACTCCAAACTCTGTAAGCAAAGCCCCAAAGGCCCCAGCTAAAACTGCAATGGCCATTATGAAAAATACCGTATTTAATAAAAGGTCGTGGGCTGTCTTCATCATAGTGCTAAACATATTAGCAAGCCCCATAGTTTTTGCTAAAAAGCCAAAAAATAAAATTATGATTCCAAGAAAAATAAAGGACTCCTTATTTATAGCCTTTACCACCTTCTTTTGCATGCTATCCCTCCTATCCATTTTAAAAACTAGTTAGGGTAGGATACCCTACCCTAACTAAATTAATAGCTTAAGTTTATTCTGTAAACTTTTTCTACAACAGCACCATTTTCTTTTCTCTTTACTATAAATCTTAACCTATAGCTTCCAGGAAGGTTGATAACTGATCCATTTGTAATTTCAACTTCCTGCCCACCATTTCTTGATATAAAGGCTTTAACTTGGTTATTACCATTATCATCGTTCCAAGTTAAAGTTATAGAATTACTTGCAACATATTCTGTGTTAGTATCAAGGGTATCGCTATTAGCATAAGCTTCAAAGCTTGGAAGAGTTCTATCAATTTCAAATTCTATTTCTTCTGTTTTAGACTTTCCAGTTGACTTTTTAGTGGTTGTAACTATTATTTTATAGTTTCCATTTAACTTGCTATCATCTGTTATATTTGTAGCACTCTTTATATACTCAACCACATTCATCCCCATAAAGTATGGTATAGGAATTCCTCCATCCTTTATTATAACAGCACTTCTTGTAAATTTATTGCTATCAAAACCATCCCACGTTACCTTGGCTTCATAATATTTTTGAAGGCCTGTATCTCCCCATGGCGTTGCAATCTTTATGTTGGCTGAAGGAATCTCTGAATTATCTATTGTAAACTTAAACTCTTTTGTAATCTTTGCTCCTTCAACTGTAGCTTCAACATAAACAGTGTGTAATCCTTCTTCGGAAATAGCAATATTATTATAATTGCTCTTAATTATTCCATCTACTTTTACTGAAGAAATTTTAGCACTGCTTGGTAAATTGTTATTTAATGCTACACTAATATTAACAACTCCTTCAACAACGCTTCCTTCAGAGATTGTATTTCCATTATTAGTAGCAGTAACAATTATAGGATTTTCCACAAATGGCACAAAGGTATATTTGCTTGGAAGCTTATTTGCATAGGCTTTATACCTTACATATACACCTACTTTACCACTTGTTGCTACATCAGTATAAGGCGCAGAACACATCCTCCAGCTGTCTGTATTTGGATCATAAGTATATTCCATAACTGCATCGGTTCCTAAAATCCTTCTTGAATTAACATCAAAGGCTAAATTTAAAGGCATATCCTGTTTATATAAATACGCTGGTTTTGATAGGCTAGTTCCATCTTGATATTTTACATAAAGCCTTGCTACAGTATCATTTGCATTTACCTTTCCAATAACTCCCATAAAATCATCATATGAAACAGTAAACTTATATAAGTTAGTCTCTCCTTCAACTTGATCTGCTGTAGCCTCATTCCAACTTATTCTACTATCAAGTTCTTTATTATCAAGGCTTATTGTTAAATAAGGCGCAAATCCAAATTTTATATTACTTGAATTTCCTTTATAAACAACCTCAAACTTCTTATCTGCTTCATTATATCCAACGCTTACAATAATTGGAGCTTCAGATGGGTAGTTAATAACCGTTGCCCTGCTTTCTGCCCTATTCGCCCTTTTAACCGTTAAGGCTAAAGTTCCTCCATTGCTATTAAGTTCAAACTTTATGGTTGCAATTCCATTCTTATCAGCCGTTGCCTTTGTAAGGGCTTTTGTCATGTTTTGAGGATCATAAAGGTAAACTATATCTCCACTTTTTAATCCTGTTACCCTTATAAAATCCTGACCCTTATCAGTAGAATTTTCAACATAAATATTCTTTGGATTTATAGACTCTGAATTTAACGCCGCTGCAAAGGATACGCTATTTCCATATCCTACAATTTTACCTTTATATTGATAAATACCATTTTTAACAGAAACTTTATTTAAATCCCAGTTAACCAAAAGCTCCCTTATAGTATTGTCGCTCATTATAGCAGAAACCTTATCCGGCAATACTATACCTGAAGGATCTGATACATTTAAAACAGGCAGAGGATCTATTAAAACAACCTTATCATCAAACTTAATCTTTGCAACAGCCTCTGGCTTTTGATTGTTTGAATTATTCATAGGAATTCTATAAAGCCTGTTTCCTTTTGTATAGTAAATCGAATCCCCTGCTATATTAATATATCCTATGCTATCCTCCACAACCCTTGTTCCATAACCATACATATCAGCCTTATAAAGCCTTCCACCATCATAATAACTTTTATAATAAATTTCATTTAAACTATAAACGTTTACAACAGAAATCTTGTCCCTTACTGGCTTTGTTGAATTTCCACCTTTTTGAGGTATATAGCTTGTTATAGGAATCTCCGATAAGTTTCCACTTTGAATAGAATACTTATAAAGCTTTCCATCTGTTCCTGAGAAAAACAAAGTTCCATCTGATAAAAGGTTTATATACCTTGCGCCAACCCTTGAAAGGGCAGTTTTATTTTTGCCATTTACATCTATTCTATAAAGCCTTCCTTTATCTGAATTGTTAACATAATAAATATAATTTCCAAAAACAGTTAAAAACGAAGCCGAATCACTAGTTATAACCTGTTTTGCTCCAAGCCTTAACCTGCAAATCTTTGCTTTATCGGAATTATTTATATAATAAATATCATCTCCTACAACGTTTATATAAGAGGACATATCGTTGTTCAATCTTTGTCTTCCTGTTCCATCAGTTTTTACCCTATATATTTTTCCTCCATCTGAATAATTGCTGTAATATATATAGTCATCCTGTATGTTTAAATATTTAGCATTATCTTCAACAAGGGGATATTCATCAATTCCTGTTATGCTCTTTTTATATATCTTTCCACCATCTGCAAGATTGCTATAATATATAAAATCATCATCCTGAACAGCAAGCCCTGCATTGCTTAAATTTCCAGGTGTATTGCCTAAAAAACCTGTTGAAGAATAGGATTTTAAAGTAACTGTAAAGGGGATGCTAAAATATGTTTGAGAAGCTAACTTATCTTTAGGAATAGTTACACTACCAGAGCCTAACTCAAGCCCTGCTGCTGTAAATAAATAAATTGTCATATTTAAATTTTCGTTTAAATTTAAAGGTGATATATAAGTATAAGACTCAGTTAGCTTCCTTATATTAGCTTCATTATTTACAGCAAAAGAATAAGCATTTTTAACCCCTTTTATATCTTTAACCCTTACGCTAATAACTTTATACTCAGAAGTTAAACTGCTGCTTATTGTAATATCAGCTACAGCATATCCATAAGAAGTAACATCCTCATTAGCAACATCTTTATAAATTCCTGTGCTATCTGAAATATAAACTTTAACGTTTCCAGATGAATCATAATAAGTCAACTTACTTCCTAATACTTTAGATAGTTGATCCTCTGAAATTACATTTCCACTTTCCATATTTACTATTTTACCTTCATTATCTATAAAATAAATATAGCCTGCATTTTTTATAATCTCTTGATTTACTTCATCAGTATGAGTCTTTACGTATTCAACATCATAAATTTTATTTCCAACTATAATTGAATTTGCAGGAAGCGAAGCTGACACTAAAGGCGTAAAACATAAAAATAAAACTAATAGGGCACTTAAAATCCTTTTCATATACCTAATCCCTCCCCCTTTTAGTTATCGTAAAAAAACAACAAAAATTTATACTTAATTTTTACTTAAAGCTAATTTATAATATAATTAAAAAAGCGAGGGGATACAATGAAAAAGTTAATCATATTAATTTTACTTTTTATAAATTCCACCGTATATGCCTCCTATTTTAAAACTTTTACAAACATAAGTCCAAACAAAATATGGACATTAAAATTTAACACTCAAATTAAATTCTCTAAAGATAGCATAGTTGTAAAAGAAGATAACGGTAAAATAATAAACTGCACCTTTAAAAAAGGTAGCGATGGAAAAAGCATTATAATTTATCCTCCAGATGGGGGGTATGAGCTTAACAAAAAATATATAATAGAAACCAAAAAAAATATAAAATCCCTAGCCGGTAGACCTATAAAACAAGAATATAGAATATTTTTTACAACAATTCCAAAACATAAAGCCATAGTAGACATTAAAATAGGTCAAACCCCTTGGTATAAGGAGATAAAAATAAAGCAAACCTCAATAAATGGAGCTGTAAAGTTTAAATTTGAAAATAGCTCGATTTATTTTAACCTTAATGAAACTGTAAAAATAATAATGCCAGAAGATAACCCAAAAATATACTTTTATAACTCAAAAAACCAACTTTTATACACAGGATATATAAACTTAAAAGAAGAAGCAGAAAATAAAGAAATAGAAATATAAGGTGGGAAAATCCCACCTTATTCTACATCTAAAAGCTCAACATCAACTAAAAATTCTTCAAAATAAGGGTCCTCTAAAATGGAATTTAAAGCTTTAATTTGAGCTATTTGAATATCTTCATAAAACTTTTCATTTTCAAACATATCTGGCAAAATCTTTTTTAAAGTTTCAACCCCTTCATTAAATTTTAATAAAGCTTCAGGGCTATAAAAAGACAAATCATAAAGCCCAAACAATACAAACATATGACTGCTTAAAGTATATTTAGAATTCCTATCAAACATATCATATACACTTTTATTTAAAAGAGGCTTTAAAGAAAGTTTTGCAGCGTTTAAATATTTTTCATCTAACGTTTCTTTATAAAGCCTTATAAATAAAGATATTGCCATCCCTTGAGTCAAGTCGCTTTTCCATTTTTCTTTCATTTCTATATTACCTTCTTTATAATTAAAATCATTTATAAAACTTCCATCCTTTTGCTGATGCAAAATAAGATAATCTGCAGCTGATTTTGCCCCTTTAAAAGCTTCTAAATCTCCATTTTTATAAAACGTAAACTCCTGAAGACCATACTCAGCGCAAAGCAAAGGATTAAACTTTTTTTGGTTTCCTTCATAAACAAAGGGAATACCCTCCATCTTTACATAATTTAAATTTTTAATCCTTTTTATATAATCAAAAAACAAATACTCACCACCGCTATCATAATTAAAATCTTTATCGCTAAAATCAACGTTTGGCATAATCAAACTAAAGGGGCTGTTTAAATAAGTTTTAGCTATCAGCTGCTTAGTTTTAAAGCTGAAACTATATCCTAAAAACTTATTATTAGAATAATCCAAAAAAGCTTCCTTAGGAATATAAACTGTATAAACAGAATCTGGTTTTAAACTTGCCTTTAAAACAACCTCATTTTTAGATAAAGCTATACTAAACCTTTCCCCTTCATTTCCCCTTTTTAAATATATTTTGCTAAAATTTACCCCTTTTCTTATATTTTCACTAAATTTTATCCTTATAGAAACATTTAAATCAACGTTATTTGCTTCATTTGAAGGATAGGTATAGACAACTTTAGGAGGAACTTTATCTTTTATACTACTTAAAATTCTTGTATTCCTTGATTTTGCATTCTTATAATTTTTCCCCTTGCCAAGTAAATCGTATATAGATTTAGTTTTAACATCTTTAGGATAGGCATACTTTAAAAGGTATTCCCTTCCTGCAAATACATCTTGGGTAAAACAAAGCATTATAATTAAAAAAGCCAAAAATCTTTTCACATAAACTCCCCCTATGGTTTGCTACATATATTATATCGTAATTTTTATTTAAAAATAAAGTTTTCCCTAAGCTTATCTAAAGCCCTATCCTTTAGCCTTACAACAGCCATATAGTGGCACCTTTTGTTTTTTGCAATTTCAACTAATGGTTTTCCTTTGAAAAAATGCTCTATTATAACCTCCCTTTGCTTTTTGGTAAGCTTTTTTAAAGCATCATAAAGCCTCTTTATATCCTCCTTTTTAAAATAATCCCCTTCAAGGTCAAAATCCGAAGCAATTATCTCATAAAAGTTTTCCCCATCCTCTGTTACTGCCTCATCTAAACTTTCCATATCTTTAATCTTTCTTGAAAAATCCCTTATAGTGTTTATAACCGCCCTTTTTACATAGGCCTCAAAGGGGACCTTTAAATTTTCATTATAGTTTTCAATACACTTTAAAATAGCAATCCTCCCCTCCTGCATTGCATCTTCAAAATCAGAAAAATTTTTTAAATATATACCGCAGCACTTTTTCAAAAGAGGTTCAAAGGATTTTAAAACCTTCTCCTTATCCATAACATCCCCCTCCCCCTTAAAATTCTAAACAAGGAAGGGGAAAAAACAAAAAGCGGAAAAGCTTTATCCCCTACACTTTTCCGCTTTGAAAAATATTTTTTGGAAGCTGAATGTTATTTTTTCATAAGGGAAATTTTTAAAAGCCAACTGATGTAAAAATCCTTTATAAATTAGCAAGGGCGGGCATCCTAAAATTTGCCCGCCCCAACTATTGACATTGAGTCTTATTTTTTATCTATGATGAATTTCATCATAGCCCAGTTTTTTGGTTGTTTTGGATATTTAAGCTAATTAATATGATATAACAAAAAGTTAAATTTTTCAAGGGGAATTTTTACAATGTATTTTTTTCTAACAATTCCTTTTTGCACTAAAATAGACGATTGTTTCTATGAAAAAGTTCCACAGTTTTAAAAAATTTTTATCAAATTTTCTTTCCACATATAAAGACTAGAAAGTTATATAAAATGTTCCGAGTTTTTTAGAAAATTTTTCCGACAAATTTAGACAAAAATATTCAGCCTAGGTTGTGCATCAGCAATATACAACCTAGGCTGAATATTACTTAAAACTTATAAAAAACTCCCATTTGTCTTTATAATTTCCTTCAAGCTTATATAAAGCCTTTGTGCCTTTATTATCCACAACTGTAATTTCTGCCTCTACTCTATTTCCTGAATATTTTTTTGTGTCTAGTATCATTAAATAGTCATAATTTTTTGTGCTATCTTTTAAAACAACCTTTACTCCATTTTTGTTTATTCCTTCAAATATTTCTTTTATATCAACTGAAGTTAAGTATCTTAAGGTCATGACTTCTTTTTTAAGGTCAACGGCTATTACTGAATCCTTTGCTCCTATTTTTTCTATGATAAGGTTTATAGCTGAAACATAGTATTCTGGAACATTTTCATTTTTAGAAACCTTTAAAAGCCTTTTTATAAATTCATCTTCAATGGTGGTTGAAACATTATATAGGTTTCCTTTTTCATCTATTAAGTTTGCAACCTCTTTGTCGTTTATTTTTGCAATATATTTAAAACTAGCAACCCTTTTGTTTCCTGAATAAAAATCAAACACAAAGTCGGGATCAAGATTTGAGTTTATACTTGCCTTATTTGCCCTTATTATTTTATTTTTAAACCTTAAAATTGCTTTTTTATCTATTATGGTATATCTTCCAGCATAGCGGGTGTTTGTTATAACTATTCTTTCTATGTTTTCACTAAGCTCACCTTTTATATCAGGGTTTACCCTCCCACAAGAAGTTAGAAAAAACAAGGATAAAAGTATTAAAAAGCGTCTCACTTAATCCCGTTACAGAAAACTTACAAAACTTTATAAGGTATATATAAAACCTTATAAAGTTTATGTTTCCTTCCTTGTTCATCGTGCCCACTTTCGGTTAACCCTACTTGTGTTTATTTGACACTCCGAAGGCTTAAATTCCCCACTAACGTATGGGTACATAGTGTTATGCTATTGATTTGCCATAATTTTTAAGATTTATACTTGCATTAAAGCTTGTTCTTGTATTACTTTTGATAGTTTTCTATTTTTAAGCATTCCACAAGTATTTAAGCTTTCCATTACTACATACTCTGGCTTGGCTCTCACCAAAGATGTAGTTATTTGATGGATATAAT
>Ga0207430_10117_pt1 | contig 36112 bp, 43 predicted proteins | sample YelNatsi3bottle8_FD_187544 | JGI IMG/M metagenome (GOLD analysis project Ga0207430, IMG submission 187544) | Hot spring thermophilic microbial communities from Obsidian Pool, Yellowstone National Park, USA - site 3 bottle 8 (SPAdes) (version 2) | ecosystem: Environmental > Aquatic > Thermal...
TTTGTGAGTCAGTCTCAGATAACTTTATGTAAGGGTTTATTTGCCTTAATCCGTATATGATAAAACTTAAATTATTCATTATCCTTTTGGTGTAAAAATATATATGCTGTCTTGAAAATAGTATGGTAGGGAAGTTTCTTTTTAAGTCACTTATGAAAGAACTGAGAGTTTTTTCTCTGAGAAGTGTCTCTTTTAAAGACTTTACAATCATATTGAAAGAATACTGAAAATGAGGAATACAGAAATCAGGAAGGTAGGAAAGAGTCCTTTTGCACACAGGGCATATATATCTTCTTATGGCTATTTTTACACAGTTGGATCCGTCTAAATAGTAACGGTAATAAAACCCGTGCTTTTTTAATTTTACTTTACACTTGCAATCGGGATGAGGACATCTATCTGGCGGGGCAGGGAAATTGTAATCTTTACCTTTATGTAAATATTCTTCAATGTTATCAACATGGAAAACTATTTGCATAAGTAACCTCTCCAATTAAAATTAATGCTAAAGGAATCTGAAAAAATTTATCAAATTCCTTTAGCATTAATTTTATCACAAGATTATTTAATCTGAGAAATTTTTTCGATTTTAAGCTAAATTAATTTGAGAAATGACACTCAAGGTAGCGGTGGTGACACCACTCTCTCCTGAGAAGGTACCAAGAGACTTCTCTGTCCTGAAGGAATTATTAATTCAGGGCAAGTGGGGAGACCCGTAAGGGCGCAAGTTCCTGCTTCTTGGGGCAGGGGCTATGACTTTCCCAAAAACCGCCTGCTGGGGCTGGGAAAGTCTGAAGGGCGGACTATAAATACCCCAGCTATCTAAACTGTACATTTTTGTACAGTTTGGGTAACCAAGTACACGATGAAAATAATTGAAGTAAAAAAACTTAAAAAATCAATAAATGGGAATCCTGTTTTAAAAGATGTAAACCTGATGGTTTTTAAAGGAGAGATTTACGTTTTTTTAGGGAAGAATGGTACAGGCAAAACAACGACGTTACGTATAATACTCGGTTTACTTAAAAGAGATGGTGGAGAAATAAAAATATTTGGAGAAAATTTGTCCAGAGGACATTTTAAAAAAATAGGAGTTATGTTTGAGTATGAGACTTTAAACCTGGAGTGGACAGTATTGGATAACCTGAGACAAACATGTTATATATATGGAATTGAGGAAAGGGAAATATATAAGTATCTTGATATAATTGAATTTTCCAGAAGTGATGTATATAAAAAAGTGAAACAACTTTCTAAAGGGATGAAAAGGAAAGTTTCTTTAATTAATGCTATCTTGCCGGAGCCGGAATTATTAATTCTTGATGAACCTACATCCGGTTTAGATCCAGAAATGCAGCTTACCATAAGAGAGATTCTATTAAAGTTTAAATTGCAAGGCAAAACTATACTTTTTAGTTCTCACAATTTAAATGAAGTACAAAAAATAAGCGACAGAATAGGATTAATAAAAGAAGGAGAAACATTGCTAGAAACTCAAATTAAAAAAGAGCTGTATTTAGTAGAGGGTAATTATCCTGAACTTTTGGATAATAAAGTAAAAGACAAGAATCTTTATGTAGTTGATGAAAAAGTAATTAAAGAGTTTAATATCCAAAAGTATCAAGCTATCAAAGACATTGAAGAATTATATATAAAGATTATGGGGATGGAGGCGTAAAAATGCTAAAACTTATAAGATTAGAAGTTGTTAATTTTTTAAAAGTGTCAATATTCCCTTTTATCCTTTTAAATTTGGTTGTAGCAATTGTTGTAAAAAATATGAAAAATGTTTTTGATTTATTGAGTTCTTCTTCTGATATTTGCACTTTTTATATTTTATTTCTTATGATTATAATTTCGTATGCAGCTGCTTTTATGACGACTATAAATTTTGAAAAAGAAAAATTAAGTAATCTCTATCATAGATATTTTGTTTTGCCTCTACCACCAGGGATAATTTTTGCAATTAAACTCTTTCCTTCTATCATCTGTAGTATGTGTGTAGTATTAATTTGGGGAATAGTTATGTTTTTAATGTTTCACCCTGTTACATTAATTACTTTTATTATGGCGTTATGTAATGCCTTGATTTTTGTGATTGGAAGTATTTTATTAATCTTCTATTTTGATCTTACTTTAAAGAATGTTTCAATTGTATATGGAATTAAATTCATTTTAATATTTGTGCTTTCATACCTCCCCAATTTTATAGTTTCCCAGAATGTTTCTATAAAAGTTGTAAATTATAGTATTATTATTTTCACCTTTTTACTCTTTATTACGGGTATTATTTTTGTTAATAATGTTGATTCTGAAAAAGTAATACTATCATGATTATATGGATAATATTGATGCGAGGCAAAATGAAGATTATTTTACTCTTTTTGGAATTTATGCATGCAAAATATATAGTGATGAGAAAGGGAAAGATAGTAAGATATGTATATATCAGAAAATTGTGGATGAAGTATCAATGGTAATAAAACTGCTAGCTGAGAAAATAGCAAGTGAATATGAAAAGATAGTAAAAGAAAAAGAGCTAAAAGAGATAAAGATAAAATTAAATGACAGGCAGACAAAAATACTGGCATTAGAGGCAAAGGGATACAGAGAATTAGACATAGCAGAAGCTCTGGGGATAGATAAATGACATCCACTTCATGACAGAAAGAATTAAGAACTAAGTTCCAGCAAAACATGGGAAGGTAAACTACATGAGATATGTGTTAAAGCATTTTGCTATAATATGGAAATATGATATAGGGCTTATTAAACACATCCATTTAATGGTTAAATAAGTAATAAATTATAATATAAGCTATAAGGTGTTCTAGTTGTGATGAGAAATTTAAAAAAACTAAGATATAAGAAAAAATAAAAGGATAACAGAAGGAGGGAGGTGACGTGATCGAGTATTTGATTGACCACTAAATTCTAGGAATTCTAAAGATATTGTAAAACCGGATTCTGTACAAGTGGATCCAGGACCAGTAATGGGGTGTTCAATTTATTATTGCCCTTTGGACTGGATGTGTGGTGGCAAGGTAAAAGTGCGATCCTTATTGTGCATCATACTGTTATTACAGCTGGTAAATTTTAAAAAATAGAAATTACGATAAAGTGTTATTGCGGTATAGATACCGCATATTTTTTACAAGAATGGGTGGTTAGAGTGATAAATAGATTAACTAAATTAATCTTAATATTTCTTATATTTAATACAGGCTTTGTATATGGAACACGATTTATAATTGGAAATATACTGCGAATTATCTTTAAAATTTTTGATATTCACAATCCCCCTATTATAGGAATGATCAGTACTTTAACATATAATTATACATCACAATTTTTGTTGTTATTTATAATACTGTATTTATTGAAAAAATTTGATTATATGAAATATGTCAAAATTTCTTTAAAAGCGTTTTTAAAATTGATAGTTTTTACAATATTACTGGTAGGAATTACAAAATGTTTGTTGGATATATTTCATATATACAATTTTACTATTTGGACTGGCATAGAGGAGAAGTCGTTATATTGGGTTAGTTGGGTAGATTATGTAGGGGCAATATTATTTATTTTTTTATTTGTGTTTGTTGCCCTAACGGAAGAATACTTATTTAGAGTTATTATTTATCATAAAGTATCAGAAATAATTAGTCTGAAGAATAAAGTTTTACATGCAATAATTGCTGTTTTATTGACAAATATATTATTTGCGATGGGACATTGGCCTTCTCATGGTTACAAATTATTACCGTATTTATATTTAACTTTATGGGGAATATATTTTAGTTATTTGTATTTGCGGACAAAAAACATATATACAGCCTGTGTAATGCACTTCATATTAAATGCTGGAATTATAGTAACATGGCCTCTTAAGAATCTTTCACTTATTTTAAATGCAGGTGAGATTTTTTATATTATTGTCTCTATATTTTTAATAGAAGCATATAAAATTTTTAAATATTTCAATAGAAACAACAAAACTCTAAATAAATTATCAGAGAGAAATATTGAAACAGGTGAAAACCAGACCTTTTATGAAATTAATAAAAATGAGTTTTGGAAAAGGATGTTTTAAGGGAAAAGTAAGTTTCTAAAGCAATATCAATTTTAATCCGCTATTGATAACAAATTTGGAGGTATATGATTATAAGTAATGATTGAGGGCATAAAAATGTTTTTGAATTTGTTGATTTACCTTCTCAACAGAATTTTTTTTATTTTGATAATACTATTTAATTTATTTGGCTTCTGATATAACAACTGTAAAATTGTTAAGCGATTTGGGAGTTACTTCAGTTAAATTTGCACGCTTGAAACCTTGGGATTGGGGGCAACAATTGTCAAACATTATACCAAATAAGGAGGAAATAAAGAAAGTTAACGAAAAAATTTGGAATATAGAAGGAAAATATAAAGGCATTAAAATAATGGGAGATGTACCCAAGTCTATTGAAGACCAAAAGGTTCCAGGTTGCAATATAAACGTCGGTTTTGAAATTCAACCTGATGGGAATGTGCTTCCATGCCGGATTTTCGAGCAAAGAGTAGATGATAAAATAATTCTAGGCAACATAAAATCACAAGATATTTTTGAAATATGGAATAGTGAGAAAGCAAAAAGGATAAGAAGTTATTCCAAGAGATTAAGCAAAAGATTTCTGTGTACTAAATGTGAATTTGCTCGCTTCTGTTCTACAAATTATTGTATTGCTGAAAATTTCATAAAATTTGGTAAATTTATTCCTTCAGAGGAGGATTTAAATAAATGCAAAATTTAAAAAGGAATGAACGATTTTTCTTGACAGTAACATTGTTTTCAAGTTTTTTTACATCTTTAATGGCACCATTTTGGGTAATATATTTTAATAAAATTAATTTAGATTTTTCACAAATTTCACTCCTCATAATAATAAACCACATAGCGGTCACATTATTTGAAATACCTACGGGTGCTTTTGCTGATACATATAGCCGTAAATTTTCTGTTCTTTTATCTTTATTGATTGGCAGTTTAACTTCTATTGGGATATATTTCAACACCTCTTTTACAGTTTTATTATTTTTATATTTCTTATCAGGAGTTGGAGCAACTCTTAATTCTGGAGCCTTTGAATCTTGGTTTGCTGATTCGTTTCTTTTGGGTCAAAAAGAAATGGACCTGACAAAATACTGGGGACGTCTTACAAGTTTTAACTATTTAGGTAGTATGATAGGATTTTTAGGAGGCAGCGTTTTAGTACGTTATAATATCTTTAGAGAAATCTGGCTAATAGAAGGTATAGGGATTTTTTTGGTTTTTATTTACGTATTTTTAGCGGGCAAAGAAGCTAAATTACAGAAAAAACGGACGAATACAGTTACAGAGAGTATTTCAATAAAATTGCTAAAGGAACTGTGTATCTATTTAAACACAGGATTTTGTTATCCATTACAGTCGGGTCTTTTTTCTTCTTTTTTTCGTCAGGAATCATGTCAATGTTGTGGCAGCCCTATTTCGAAAGGGCAGGCATACCTGTAGAATTGTTTGGTATTATTTTAGCATTAACGATGGTACTTAGTATTTTTGTGCCCCGTTATGCTGACAGGATAGCTGAAAGATTTAAAGGGGCAGCTCGCACACTAATGATTGTCAGTATTACATCTGCATTGTTTATATTTATGATGTATGCGATTCCCAAGTATTCGTTTATACCTTATATTATTTATACAGCAGTATATTCTGCACACACTCCGATTTTTATGTCTTATTTTAATAAGTTAATACCTTCTTCAGAGCGTGCAACGATTATTTCAATATATAGTTTGTTTATTAGTGTTTCTACAATTCTATGTACTTACTCCTTTGGAGTCTTAAGTGACAAAAAGGGTCTTTATGCTGCACTTTTCTTATCTTTAATTACAGCTTTAATTTCCAGTATACCTTTTAAAAGGGCAATAGGATTAGAAAAAGAGCTGTGACTTTGAGTACTTTAGACAATAGGGAAGAACTGGTGGAAGTCTTGAAAAAAGCAGGACTATTGGGTGGTTTAAATATCTGCCAGAGGGCTTTGAGGTAGTTTTTGACATGAGTAGTAGGTACGCCAGAAAAAATGGATTATTGGGTACATATTAATAAAGCGGTACACCGGGTATAAACAGTTTTATGATTTTTACTGCTATAAATCCGTATTTTTAAACAAATGCAGCAAAAGTGTTGTATGAAGCACTTGAAAGAGTAAAGAAGATGAGCGAATTTATTATCATGGTTATGTTGATATATCAACTATTAATAAAAAAATCACAAATGAAGTATCAATGGTAATAAAACTGCTGGCTGAGAAAATAGCAGTTGAATATGAAAAGATATTGAAAGAAAAAGAGATAAAGATAAAATTAAATGACAACCAGATAAAAATACTGGTATTGGAGGCAAAGAAATACAGAGAATTAGACATAGCAGAAGCTCTTGGAATAGGGGTTGTGACTGTGAAATATCACAAGAGAAAGATATTAGAAAAACTTGGAGTAAAAAATATCAAAGAGGCAGTGATAAAAGCAGAAGTTAGGTTTAATAGATGTAGATTAAAATTTGAGACTATACTTTAGTATAGTTTTTTTCTTATTTATGTAAACATTAACTGGAAATGTAATAAAGACTATACTAAAGTATAGTAGACAAAGTATAAATTTGGATATTATAATGGTAGTAGGAAAAGTTTAGTATAAAAGAGGTGAGGTATATTATGAAAAATTTAAATGTTAACAAGAAAGAGAATGAAGTGATGGAAAGTGAAAATAAAAAAGATATAAAAAGAATGTTAAAAACGATCTATTTTCTCATCGCCGAGGGAGGGTTAGTGTGTCTTCTGGCAGTAGGGTTTAATACATTGAAGATGGAATATAATTTTGTGTATGGAATACTGCTTGCGATTTTATCTTTTCCTGTTTTTGCAGGTGTTGTGTATTATCCTCTTAGGAAATACGCCAGTGAAAATTTGCGGTTTATTAACGCTTCCGTTGACGGATTTATTTCTGATTTAATATTGGTACTATCTTTCCTTTTCTTCGTATTGATATTTAAGATTCCACTATTAAAATTGGGTTAAAAATATATAGGAGGCAGTGTGCATGTCTAAAAAATCTGAGATGACAAGATAATGTAATATGAATGGGCGTAGCCCTTGACAGACTTTGTAGCATTTATATATGTAGTGCCATTTTTTATTTTATGGTAGGCTTACGCCCATTTAAGTTATATCCTTTTTACAGTAGCTTTATCAAGAAGATTTACCACATCCTTTATTTTACACAGAGTTGTTCCTTCATTCATAACTGAAGCAGAACTGCTGGCTACCGCCCATTTTAATGCTTCTTCTACCGACTCATCTCTTTTATAAACAAATCCTGCAAGAAAAGAGTCTCCAGCTCCTACTGCGCTTTTTACTTTTACTTCTATTGGATCTATTTTGTATGTTTCTTTATCTACATAAGCAATAGCACCATCTTTTCCAAGGGTTACAAGCACATCATTTATGCCGTATTTTTCACTTATTTCTTTTGCCGCAGAAGGTACACTGCTTATGCTAATTGTAGATGTAATAATTCTTATAATAAATTTAAAAAGCGTTTTGAAAGGGTAATTGTAATTTTAACTTTTTGAAAACATTTTATAGTAAAATAAGTAAATAAAGGTGGATGGTACTAAAATGTCAAGAAGAATAATAAATTATTTTTATAAATGTGGTTATATTTTTCCAGTTATAACCTTTATTATAAATATTTTCGCATATAAGTATCTACCTGAAAGTATACCACTTCAAAGGGATACATTTGGAAATATAAATTATGCTGTATCTAAGTTGGAATTTATATTTTTTATACCTATATTGCAGTTGTTTTCTTATATTGCAATAAAATATCCCCAAGCAAAAGGGAAAAAGAAAATTTTTCATGGGACATGTGATATTGCAGCAGGGGCTATACTTTTATTTTTTGACATTTTTCTATTGTATGTTTTTATACGAAAATAGTAAGCTTTTTGATTATAAATAGTTAGAACTGTAAGAAGGTAATTTGATAGAGATATATGTTAAATTTTGCTATGGCTTGGAAATAAAAGAAGGATTTTAGGGAATTTTGTAGAATTTATAGTATTGTGTAAAAAATTTCTTGTTTAATAACTTTATTGTCTCACACAAAGTATAAAATTTAAGGTTGCAGAAAATGAAAACGATGAGATAGGGGGTACTTTGAATGTTTTTTGTAATGGTACTTGTTGATGTAATTATAGTATTTTCGTTCTTGTTTATAGCACTGAGAAAGGGGGATATACATATAAAAAACAGGATGTGGGTGTATTTGTTCATTTCTGGTTTTTTATTTCAAATAGTATTTTTATTGAGAAAGCACTGGGAAGTGTATCTTTTAAGTTTAAACACTTCATTGTGGTATGTGCTTACAGTTGTGCAGGCGGATAATGCTTTTTGGGAAGAATTAGCTAAATTATTAGCTGTATTGGTTGTAGTATACTTTCTTGATAAGAATATGATGGTACAATTTAAAGATTTAAAATATTCTACAGCAATTTTTACATATACAGGGCTTGCTTATGGTATAGGCGAAGCGATGTCTTTGATGTTTTTGCTTTATAATCCTCAATATGGTAGAGTTTTCGGAATGCAGTTTCCTGTAGGAACATTTGTCGGTTTTGTTTATGTTTTTGAAAGATTTCTTGCTATTCAAATGCACGGCATTATGGGAGGCATAATAGGAATAGGCTTTAGCAGGTATGTTTTTAATAAAAAATTCGTTAGTCTCTTAATATATTTTGCTGTTGCAATGCTTTATCACATGTTTATTGACAACTTTGCAATGTTTTTTCAATATTATCCTGTTTTGCGTTCTGTTCTTATTTATGCTTATGTAGTATTTTTGCTGTCAAGTACACTGTTAGGCTATGTTTTGCTTTATTTTCTTTATAAAAATGCTATTAAAAGGGAAAGGAGAGTCTAAGTATGTTAAAAAAATTTTTACTGCCAGTTATAATTTTTACATTGTTTGTTCTTGCGGGGTGTTCACAGAATGCAAAGCCTATGGAGATTGACAGGATTCCATGGGGAGATTATCAGAGGCTTACCTATGACATTTTTGAGAATGACAAATTAATTGGCACAGCAGAATTTACAATTGAAAAGTCTCAAAGCACAAATACTTATGAGATATCGTCTATCACAAAGATTGACTCAACGCAACTGAATACTGGTAGTACAGTTAAATCTGATACTTTAATGCCTTTGAATTCTTACTACGATGTAATGTCACCACAAGGGGATATAAAGATAGAGACTACCTACAAGGATAAGTGGAATATTAAGGCTAAAACTCCCAAAGGGGAGCAGAATCTAACTGTTAAACTTCCTAAATATTATTATGATAATGACTCTCTTCTTATGATTATGAGGGCATATCCCTTTAAAGTAGGAGCAGAGTTTACTGTATATGATGCTATAGCTTCAACTGCTCAGGTAGTACCTATTACAAATAAAGTTGTATCTAAAGAGAAAGTGACAGTTCCGTATGGAGAAGCAGAATGCTTTAAAGTTGAATCAAAGGCAGGAACAGCTAAGCAGTATATATGGTATTCAGATGATGAAAATAGGCTTTTGTATCAATATGACAATGGAAAACTTGTGTATAAGCTTAAAAAGGTTGAAAATAACAAATAAAATGTTTTATCATCCTCTTTAATGATGTTTTTGTAATCTGGAATGTTTTTACTCTTTGCCAATTTTATATTTGAAAGGATAGAGTTGAAATAAGGATGGATTTATTTTGGTAGAACTGCACGGATTGACTAAAGTGTTTAAAAACATAAGAGCAGTAGACAATTTAAGTTTTAGAGTAGAAGAAGAAATATACGGGCTTTTAGGAGAAAACGGTGCAGGTAAAACTACGACTCTGAGGATGCTGGTGGCTATGGTAAAACCCCCAAGTGGTACAGCAAAAATAAACGGCAAGGATTTGATAAAAGAGCCAGAGGCTATAAGGTCTATAGTACATGAACCTAAAGTGATGCTTTTTGATGAACCTACCTCAGGACTGGATGTAGGCTCAGTAAGAGAGGTACACGATTTTATAAGATTTTGCAAAGAAGAAGGGAAGACAATTATTTTTTCCAGCCACAGTATGGCAGAAGTAGAAAAGCTCTGCGACAAGATAGGTATAATACACAAAGGAAAACTTATAGAGGAAGGGAGTATTGAAGTTTTAAAGGAAAAATATAAAACGGACAATCTTGAAGAATTATTTATGGAATTTGGTAGGTGAGAAGATTGAAGTTTAAACATGTATATATGGTCTTATTCCAGTACTTTTTATTCCTGTTGTGATGTATATAGTCATCGGAGGTGCAGAAAGCATATCAGATCAAAAGGCCAGTGATGTAAAAATAGCAGTTATAGATGAAGGGAATAATGAAAAACTTGTTAACTATTTAAAGTCAGCAGGGATAAGCATAACGGCTGATTTACAAAATCCAAAAGAAAGTCTTGAAAAAGGAGATATAAAGGCAATTGTCATCATACCCTCTGACTTTGATAAAAGTCTAGATGAAGGTAAGAATGTTGATTTATTAATTCAATTCAAGTTGACAGAGCAAATGTCAAATCTTAAAATGCAGAGAGTATGATAAAAGGCCTTATAAAAGAATATTCTAATAATATTGTAAAAGAAAGGCTTATAACCAAAGGGATAGACCCTAAAATACTTGAGCCAATTGCAGTAAAAACAGAAAACATAGCTTCACAGAGTAAAATGGCAGGGTCTTTTTTAGCATTCATTGGACCTATGTTATTGACTTTATGGACAGCGACAGGAGGTATAGGGGCTGCTGTCGATTTGGCTGCTGGTGAGAAAGAAAGAGGAACATTGGAGCCTTTGCTTACGACTTCTACTTCGCGACTTTCTATAATGGCAGGCAAATACTTGGCTGTAACAGCCATGGTACTACTTAGTGCTGTTGCTTCACTTTTGGGACTTTTTGCATCTTTTGCTTTAAATAAGGATATGGCATCTTTAAATACTGATTTTAAAATGGGGACAACAGCTATAGTTATTATGTTTGTAGCTGCCTTTTTACAGCTTCAATATTTGCTGCTTTAGAACTGTTTCAAGGATATATATTTGGATTTAATGTAAGCGGAAATACCACTGAAAGCTTTTATAAAACTTTTTCAAAAGATAATTTACTTTCAAGCGGGGCTTTTGGACCAGAAGGAGGAATTCTTACAACTCTCGTCGTTTTAGTCACTTTTGCTATCCTGTATTATTATTTTGAACGATATAAGAAGGAAAAAGAGATAGAAGTATAAAAGGAGTGTTAAAAGAGCATGAAGGCAAAAGAACTGGAACTACTGCATCTTGTCTTTAAATATGTAAAGCCTAAAATAAAACTCTTTATTCTATCTTTTACTTTTTTAGTAGCGTTATCGTTGATTTCTCTTTTACCGCCTTATCTTACCAAACTTGCTTTCGATGAAGGGGTAATGAATAGAAATCTAAATTTATTGACCAAATATGTCTTAGTACTTACTGGGGTGTACATATTGAAGAGTTTTTTAAACTACTTAAGTTCGGCACTTTTTACACTTCTCAGTCAGAATACACTCTTTGACATAAAAAAAGATTTAACAAATCGCATTTTGAAACTACCACTAGAGTTTTTCTCAAACAGCGAAAGTGGATACATTGTTTCGAGGTTCAAAGAGGCTGATTCTTTGAGTTCATTGTTTTCTTTACAGAGTTTCAAGTTAATCCTCAGTATTTTTGAATTCATAGGTGCTATGGTGATTATGTTTTCTCTGAACGTGAGATTGACTCTGTTGTTGATTCTAGTAATACCCATTTTCTATTTAGTTTCGAGAACTTTTGAATCAGCCTTTGCCAAAGTTACTAGCGAAACAATGGAGAAAGGAGCTATTTTTCACGGAAAATTCCAACAATCCATAAGTGGAGCAGAAGAGATAAAAAGGATGGCTTTAGAGGAGAAAGAAGCACAGAATATAAATGAAATTAACAAGGAATACGTGAAATCATCTATAAAATACGGCATTTTATTGTCGTTTGGCTCTGAAGCGATCATGCTTCTATCTTCCCTTGTAAGTGTTCTTTTGCTTTATTTGGGAGGACAATTAGTTATTCAAGAAAGTATATCTATAGGGACTTATATGGCTTTTACTGGATATTTTGGAAAACTGTATGCACCTGTGGTCAATTGGAGCTTAAGCATGTATACTTTCAAACCAGCGTTTGTAGCGTTGGAAAGGATTAGAGATTTCTTTATGAAATATTCCGAAGAAGATGAAACGCTTGACAAGATAAAAATAGATAAAATAAATGAAATAGAAATGAAAAAAGTAAGATTCTGCTATCCTGATGGGAAGGAGTACGTTTTAAGAAATTTCAATTTGAAAGCAGAAAGAGGAGATAAAGTGCTTTTGAAAGGACCGAACGGAAGTGGGAAATCAACGGTAATAAGATTACTTTTGGGATTTTATGAAAATTACGAGGGGGAAATCTTGATAAATGGAGTGGAGTTGAACAAGCTATCAAAAAAATCCCTGAGGAGTCGAGTTTCAATAGTGTCACAGAAGATTTTCTTATTTAACGATACAATCGAAAACAATATAAAAATAATAAACAATGTCGATGATGAAAAATATGAAATAATTTTAAGAAAATCGGGATTGAAAGCTTTTGTAGAGAGTTTACCTTTAAAAGATCAAACCTTGGTGGGAGAAAATGGTGTGAAACTCTCGGGCGGTGAGATACATAAACTAGCGATAGCTCGTGCTATGGTGAAATCCGATTCTGATGTCTTCATATTTGATGAAGCAACGGCACATTTAGATAAAGACACAAGAGAATTGATCAAAAAGTTTATAAAAGAAGAATTGGATGACAAAATATGTATAATAATAGATCACTCTGATTATTTTGATAATGTGTGTAACAAAATTGTACATTTGCTGGCAAATCATTATAATGGGAGTGAAAAGCATGAATAATATCTTAATTTATGAAATGGCTAACAAAGACACATATCTCTATGATAATAAAACTGGTCTTATTCTTAATATTGATAGCACTTTTTAATGGTACTAAATGAAATGTGAAAATGTAATCTGATAAAGATATGTTAAGTTTATGTTAAATTTTACTGTAGATTGGAAATAGAAGAAGGATTTTAGGGAATTTTGTAGAATTTATAGTATTGTGTTCCAGTGATTGTTCTTTATTATGGTTTGAGAGATTATAATTTGCATTTAAAATTTTGCATAAACGGAGGTCGAAGATGGATAGTGTACTTTCTGTAAAAAATCTAAAAAAGTATTATAGCAAGGTAAAGGCAGTTGATGGGATTTCTTTTGAGATTTATCCTGGTGAAGTTGTAGGGCTTATAGGTCCAAATGGTGCAGGGAAAAGCACTACTTTAAAGACTATAATGGGGCTTTTGAGAAAGACGGAAGGAGAAATAAAAGTATGTGGTTATGATTACAAAGATAAAGAAGCGAAATTTAAGCTCGCTTATATACCTGAAACTCCGGATATATACCCTATGCTTACAGTTTGGGAGCACATGAAATTTATTGCTCTTGCCTATAAACTTGAAAATTGGGAAGAAGAGGCTTTAGAATACCTTGAAGCTTATGACCTTATGGATAAAAAGGATGAATTGGGAGCTAATTTATCAAAGGGCATGAGGCAGAAGGTTATGGTAATATGCGGACTTTTACACAAACCAGAGGTTATGCTTTTTGATGAGCCTTTTGTAGGACTTGATCCAAAAGCTATAAGAGAACTTAAAGATACCATAAAAGAGCTTAAAAAAGAAGGGAAGTCTATACTTTTGAGTACACATATGTTAGATTCTGTGCAAAATCTTGGAGACAGGGTGCTTATCTTAAAAACAGGAAAACTCATATATGAGGGCACACTTGAAGAAGTAATGAAAAAGGCAGGACCGGGAGGCTCATTGGAAGATTTGTTTTTGGAGGTAACAAAATGAGTGAGATAAATGCACTTTTTATATTTGAATTGATGAAGATAAAAAATTCAATAAAGGATATTATTAGAAATCCAAACAGAATATTTGTTTATCTTTTTATGTTTTTAGGATATTTTTTGATGCTTATTTCTATTATTCTTGGGAATATGGATAATAAGGCAAAACTTTCTCAAGTAAGTGAGCTCAAGTTATCCTTTTTAGAGGCAGGTTTAGTTATAATAATACTTTTTGAGATAATACTTTCAATATACAGTTCTTTAAAACAGCCTGGAATAATTGTTGAAGATGGAGATATGACTTTTCTTTTTTCATCACCTATAGATGAAAGAAAAATCTTTTTGTGGTATATGGTTAAAGGTATTTTCAAGTATTTTGCTCTTTCGATACTATTTGTGGTGTATCTACCTTTTTTAAGTAATATGATGTCAGTTACTGAATATTCATCAAATTTGGTATATGGATATTTAGGCATATTTACCAATATATTTGCTTTAGTGCCGCTAAATTTTTTAATTTACTCAATTTCAATGAAATTTAATGCAAAAAAATTGATACAGTACATTCTATCTGGTATTTTAATTTTAATTGCAGGTTTTGGATTTTATTTTATATATAAGGCAGGAAGTATATTTGGCATTATTGATTATTTATCTTCTAATGCATGGGACTATGTGCCTATATTGGGGCCTTCAAAGCTACTTATTCTTTCATATTTTACAGGTGAGGGTGCTTATAACTTAGAATTAGTGTTTATACAGTTGTTAACAATAATTAGTATTATTTTGATAGCCTTATATTTTGCAACAGATTATTACGAAGAAGTTATTACTTACAGTGAAAGAGTCAGAGAAATAAGAAATAAAGTTAAAAAAGAAGGCTTTTATAGTTCAGCAGAAGAATCGGCTAAGAAAATAAAAAAGAAAAAAGATGTAGTAATTAATCTACAGCCCAAAGGTCCATGGGCTTATATATGGCTAAAAATGGTTGAAAATAAAAGGAGTTTAGGTTCTATATATTTTAATTACTACAATTTATTTTTACTATTAGCATCAATTGCTTTTGGATATTTTTTGCCCAAGGATGACCCTACTATTATATTTGCAATGTCCTTCTTTTATGCCTATATAACATGGATTTTAAGTTTTGCTTCTACAGTTAGTACAGAATTAAATAAAATGTATATATACATAATTCCGGGAGAGGGAATTGAAAAATTGATAGCTGTTAATCTTATTCCATTACTTAAAGCTTTTATAGCGGCAATACTTATTATTGTTCCGGCATCAATATTTATGAAACCTGGAATTTTAAACACTATTACGGCAATAGTTTTTATTATAAGTTTTTCAACTTTAGACAGTTTTTCTGCTGCATTCATGCAGCTTTTACTTCCTTCAAAACAAGACCTTAAAGTAGCAATGCCTTTATTTAAGATTTTTGGTTTTTTATTTATACTCTTACCAGTAGTAGCAGTAGCGGTTCCCTTAGGTGTTATAACAAAGAATATGGTAATAGGAGTTTTAACAGCGGCTTTAATGATGTTTTTGGAATCGGGAGTGTTTTTACTTTTTGCAAACTTTATATTTGAGAGGTTGGAGCTGAAATAAAGTCCCTTTGTTTTTAACTTTATAATTTATGATGGTATTACAAGGATTTGATAGTGAGATGGGAGTGAGAGCTATGTCAAAAGAAAGAGAATATTATTACATAGGAAAGAGAAGAGGTACTGATATATGGGAAGTTATGCTTAAATATGGTGTACTTTCAGCATCTCATTTTGAAGTTCGATTTCCTGATGATCCAACAATGACACTTTCTGAAGGAAGAGAAGAATTTCTTGGGCTACCTGAAGTTTTTGTGGAGCCATGGAGTGGTATGAAGGGAGCTATTGCTGTAAAAGGGGAGATGACAAAAGAGGCAAGAGAATTATTCTTACAAATTATAGAAACTAGAAGAATAAGGCTTTGGGATTTTATACTTTTTAGAGATGGAAGGAAACTTCTATCAGTTTCAGATTTTGATGATCGCATTGTGACGGAGAATTTTGCTAAAGAATTTATGGAAAAACTCTTTCTTACTTGGTTTGAACCTATTCCAGAACCGGAAATTAAATCAGAGGGAATTTCAAGAGATTTTCTTGAAGAAGTCAGTCAGGCGATTCAAGAAGCATTATCTAAATTGGTACTAGACCTAGAAAATGATAAAAATTGAAGGTGAGGGGTAATTTTGGTAGAAGTTATTGGACTTACTAAAGTGTTTAAAAACATTAAAGCAGTAGACAATTTAAGTTTTAAAGTAGAAGAAGGAGAAATATACGGACTTTTAGGTGAAAATGGTGCTGGTAAAACCACAACTTTAAGAATGCTTGCTACAATGCTTAAGCCTACAAGTGGAACAGCCATTATAAATGGGAAGGACTTAATAAAAGAACCAGAAGAGATAAGAAAAGAAGTTGGGATACTTTTTGGAGGAGAAAGCGGTTTATACGACAGGCTTACTGCAAGGGAAAATATACTTTATTTTGCAGAGCTTCATGATATGGATAAAAAGGAGGCAAATAAAAAAATTGATATATTAGCCCGTAAATTTGATATGACTGAATTTATTGATAGACCAGCAGGCAAGCTTTCAAAAGGAATGAAGCAAAAGGTAGCAATTGTGAGGTCAATAATACATGACCCTAAGGTGATGCTTTTTGATGAGCCAACGTCAGGACTCGATGTAGGTTCAGTAAGAGAAGTGCACGACTTTATAAGGTTTTGCAAAGAAGAAGGAAAGACAATTATTTTCTCAAGCCACAGCATGTCAGAGGTAGAAAAACTTTGCGACAAGATAGGTATAATACACAAAGGAAAACTTATAGAGGAAGGGACTATTGCAGATTTAAAGGAGAAATACAAAACAGACAATCTTGAAGAGTTATTTATGGAATTGGTAGGTGAGAAAATTGAAGTTTAAGCATGTATACATAGTTTTGAAAAAAGAGCTAAAGGACATTTTTAGAGATAAAAAGACATGGATTGTTACAATTTTACTTCCTGCCTTGTTTATTCCTATAATGATGTACATAGTAATAGGTGGAGCAGAAAGCATATCAGAACAAAAAATAAGCGATACAAAAATAGCAATTATAGATGAAGGAAATAATGCAAAATTTATAAATTATTTAAAATCGACAGGAATAAGTATAGTAACGGGTTTGCAAAATCCCAAAGAAAGTCTTGAAAAAGGCGATATAAGGGCAATTGTAGTTATACCTTCTGATTTTGATAAAAATATAGAAGAAGGCAAGAACGCTGATTTAACAATTCAGGTAGACATGTCAAATATGAAATCTTCAAATGCAGAGAATATGATAAGAGGTCTTATAAAAGAATATGCGAATAATATTGTAAAAGAAAGACTTATAGCAAAAGGGATAGATCCTAAAATATTAGATCCAATTGCTATAAAAACAGAAAACATAGCTTCACAGAGTAAAATGGCAGGGTCTTTTTTAGCATTCATTGTGCCAATGCTTTTGACTTTATGGACGGCAACAGGAGGTATGGGAGCAGCTGTTGATTTGGCGGCAGGTGAGAAAGAAAGAGGTACGTTAGAACCTTTACTTACGACTTCTGCATCAAGGCTTTCTATAATGGCAGGCAAATACTTAGCTGTAACAACCATGGCACTTATAAGTGCTATTGCTTCACTTTTGGGACTTTTTGCTTCCTTTTCTTTAAATAAAGATATGGCATCTTTAAATGCCGATTTTAGGTTGAGTACAACGGCAATAGTTGTCATGTTCGTGGCTGCCTTTTTTACAGCATCAATATTTGCTGCACTGGAGCTTGCTTTAAGTGCATATGCAAAATCTTTTAAAGAAGGGCAGACATATATTTCACCTTTAATGTTTATTGCAATAATTCCGGCATATTTGGTGATGTATAAAATGCCAAATGAAATACCTATATCTTATTTTGCAATACCTGTATTTGGGACTATTTCAATATTTAAAGAATTACTTTATGGAATTATTAATATGACACACATAGGGATATTTGTATTTTCATCAATAGTATATGTGGCTATTAGTATATATATAGCAGCACTAATGTTTAAACAGGAATGGGCACTATTTAGAGTGTAAAAAATCTTTTATAATTTGCAAATAGCAGGGGAAACCCTGTATTTTTTTGCTTGTATATAGGACAGCAATTTACATTGTAACCATTTTGTAACCAGAATTTAAGAATTTCTTAATAAATTTTAACATTTAAAAGGGTATAATGGAAGAAAGAGTCTTTGAGATATTAAAAAATATATGGAAAGGGTCAATAAATGATGTTTAAACAACCTTTAAAAATCATGCTTGTTTTATTTACTTTATCCGGATTATTATCGGCATGTGGTTATACATTTAAAAATGAAGAAGACCATGTTAAGTATACAATTGAAAAGTTTTACAATGTGCAGTATAAAGCGTACTTAAAAATGGAATATATTGACACAACACCATATCTGGATATGACAAAAATACAGAATCAAAATAAAGTAATAGCACTTAAAGAATTAACATTTAGAAGAAAATATGCTTTTGAAAAAGGGTATGGATACGTTGAAAGAAGGCGATTTCCTTTGAAATTTAATTACAAAAATATAGATATAAATGGTAACAGAGCAAAAGTTGTAGTGGAATTAGAAATAGATCGTACTAAGGCTTACCCAATGTTTATATGTCCAGGTGATAATATCTTTGAATTGGAAAAACAAGACGGGCATTGGAAGATAATAAATCATACATATCAAGGCTTGACACAGTATGAATTATGGATTGATAAAAAATTACCTGAACCAGATTATGAAAAAATAAAGCGTCAATTAGATAAAGAATTTGGCGAAACAAATGGTACAGTATACATAGGTTCTATGGATTCTTACTTCTACGCAATAGGAAGATAATAAGACAGATATTTTTGCAAATGTAAGGAGGAGTTTAAAATTGAAAAGAATATTGGTTCATGGATTACTTCAATTTTACTAATAACTTCATTAATTTTAAACCTGCAACACTATAAAGTTATCCAGAATTATAAAGCTCAAATGGATAGTATTAATGGATATTTTATGAATAGTTTACGCTTTTTAAGTTTAAATATTGAAAAATTTGATGGAAGCGAAAGGGACTTAATATTTTTAGTTCTATATTTCTCATAGGTGTTTTATTTTCCTACATGTATCTAAAGACAGGGAATCTGTGGATGCCGATTGGATATCACATATCGTGGAATTATTTCCAAGGTTACATATTTGGGTTTAATGTGAGTGGCAATGCTATGAGAGGCATTTACAATGCTTTTCCGAAAAACAATTTCCTCTCCGGAGGGGAGTTTGGACTGGAAGGAGGAATAATTACTACTCTTGTTATCTTAATTACTTTTTTAATACTGTATTATTATTTTGAAAGATACAGAAAAGTGCAAGAAGTAGAATTGGGATAAAAAGAAGGGATAGCAGTGAATATTGACGAAAGAGTTTTAGGTATAGACGGTGCTAAAGGCGGATGGGCTGTAGCTACTTGTAAAAATGGGAAGGCTTTTGTGCAATTTTTTAAAAAAATTGAGGATGTATGGCATTCTTACAGGGATAAATTAGAACTTGTTCTCATTGATATTCCCATTGGTCTTCCTCATTCGGAGAAAAGGTATAGAAGCTGTGATGAAGAAGCGAGGAAATTTCTGGGGTATCCTCGCTCTTCCAGTATATTTTCTCCTCCTTGCAGAGAAGTTTTTAAGGCTAGAGATTATAAAGAGGCACTAGCTATAAATAAAAAGATTTTGGGGAAAGGGTTGTCAAAACAAGCCTGGAATATTGTTCCCAAAATAAAGGAAGTGGATGAATTTGTAATTAAAAATCCAGAAGCAGTTAAATTTTTAAAAGAATCTCATCCAGAGGTGGCTTTTAAAGGCTTAAAAGGAGAGGTAGCAAAATTTAGTAAAAGAGATGAGGAAGGGTATAAAGAGAGAATAGAGTTTTTAAGAATACTTTTTAGAAAGTTTGGATGTGAGATAGTTGAAGATAAAATTAAAGGCTTAAGAAGAGACGATATAGTGGATGCTTTGATTTTACTTGCAACAGGGATTTTGGCTATTAAGAAAGAGGGAAATATATGCTCTTTCCCTACAAATTTTAAAGAAAAAGACCTTTTGGGGCTGCCAATGGAAATTTTCTTTGTAAAATTTAGCAGGTTAAATGAAATTTTTATAGAATAAATATTATTGTAAAAAAGTGTGAAGAGGGGGAGCAAAATGGCAGGTAATTATAGCGGTTTTTTTATAAAAGGGGAGGATGGGGCAGATATATACCTTCATCTTTGGGTGCCAGAGGAAATTCCCAGGGGTATTATTCAGGTATTTCATGGAATGGCTGAACAGGGGGGAAGATACCAAAATTTTGCCCGTTATATGAATGAAAAAGGATTTGTAGTATGTGCCGATGACCATAGAGGTCACGGGAAAACAGCAGGGAGCCTGGATAATGTAGGTTACATAGGAAAAGATGGCTTTAATAAGATAGTAGAAGATGAATATCTGATAATGAAGTTTTTGAAAGAAAAATACGGAAATCTTCCCATTGTTATATTTGGCCATAGTTTTGGATCTTTTGTGGCTCAAGAGTTTATGATAAGGTATGGCAAAGAAGTTAATGGCGTTATATTGAGCGGTTCCTCTGCAATTAAGGAATTGCCTCTTAGATTTGGTTATGCTTTGGCTTTTGTCGAAAAAACACTTTTTGGTGAGAAAAAGAGGAGCAAAGTTTTAGATAGACTTACATTTGGAAGCTATAATAAAAGGATAAAGGGCGATAACCTGAGCAAATTTGAGTGGCTTTCAACAGATAAGGAAGAGGTTAAAAAATATGAAGAAGACCCTTATTGTGGCGGCGTCTTTACAGCGGGATTTTTTTATTACTTTTTTAAAGGACTTTTAAATCTGTATAAGCCTCAAAGGTTACTGGCAATACCAAAAGATTTGCCTTTATTTATAATTTCTGGAGAAGAAGATCCTGTAGGTGAGTATGGTAAATTAGTAAAGAGGCTCTATGAGCTTTACAAAAGTATAGGATTAAAACAAGTGAATATAAAGCTTTATCCAGGGAAAAGGCATGAGCTTCTCAATGAAGTAGAGAGGGAAAAGGTTTATGAAGATATTCTTACATGGATTGGAAAGAGAGTATTAAATTACTCGCAGTAAGACCATCAAAAAGGGCATTATAACGACACTGGATATTGTTGTATATGTGATCATACTTGTGGCAAATTCATAATCTGCTCCGTAAACTCTTGCTATAATTGCAGAGTTTACCAGCACAGGCATTGCTGACATTATGACAAATACATCTCTCATAAGCTTTGGTACTGGAATGAATATGTTTAGAAGCAATACGAAAGCAGGAGTTATTAAAAATCTTCCGACAAAAACTAAAATGGCATCTTTGTCAAGTTTAAATTTATCAAAACCCATTTCATGAATGACTATGCCAATGTAGAATATTGATAAAGGAGTAGTGAGGTTTCCAATCATTTTAAAGCTTTCAAAGAGAAATTTTGGGAGAGAAATATTTTCAAGTACAAAAATTACTCCTATTATAAAACCTAAAAGAGGAGGGTTGAATATTCTCTTTACAGTATCCCAGTTTAATATATTTTTTTCATTTTCATTCACATCTTGTATAATGCTATAAGTTCCTAAAGTCCACAGTATTGTTGTATTTGCCATGTAGTATAAAAGGGCATAAGGTGTTGCTATATCTCCAAAAAGAGCTTGAGCCATAGGGAGCCCAACAAAGATAGTATTTGAAAGAGAAAATATCACTACGAACACACCTTTTCTTCCCTTTTTTATTTTAAAAATTTCAGCAAATATGTAGGCGATGACATATGATAGGAGAATAGATAAAAATGGGATCAAAAGTCCTCTTACTGAGTGTTCCAATTGTTCTTTAGAAAAAGTTGTGGAGATGTTTATTATCATATTAAGAGGTAAAGATACGTTAATTACAAGCTTTGCAAAGAGATCCGATGTTGATTTGTCAAACCATCCTATTTTGGATAAATAATAGCCAAGCACCAGTATGAATACAATTATAAGAACTCCCTGGACTGCAGAGAAGAAAGTCTCCATCAAAAAAGCCTCCTTATGAGAGAGTACAGCACTGTGTTTAGATTTATTTATTAAGGATAACATAAAATGATAAAAATTTCAAAGAGGGAAGATATTATATGTAACAACAAAAAGATCAACTGGATGTATAATGTTGTTAAAGAAGTTTTAGGAGGAGTAAGTATGAAAAAAATATTTATTGGCTTGTTAATTTTAACTTTATTTTTTAGTGGGTGCCAGATTAATGTCAAAAATCATGGTAATTTAGCAAAGCCCCCCAACCAAAATGTAAGTGAAGATGTTACTCCTAATGATATCCAAAATGAAAAATGGAGATGGAGTTTCAAAGATAATAAGATTTCATCCTTGAAGGATTTGCAATTGTATAAAAGTGATGATGGGGGTAAAACATGGACACAAATTTATATCCCCGTTAATAAAATTCCTGAGAGTGCTTATAAAGATGCTGAGAATATAGTACCTTACTTTATGGATAATAATGTGTGGATAGCATGGATTGTCCCCCAAACATTACATATACTTAAAACAAAAGATGGAGGTTTACATTGGGATATATTTAAATTTGAAATCGGCAAATATGGAGAAGCTATATCAGTTCTTCAATTTGTTACTCCTGAAGAGGGTTGGATTTTGACCACAATGAATGGTGCAGGAATGCAGATAAACTATTTATTGAAAACCAATGACGGAGGTAAAACGTGGGAAAATGTGAATATAACAGGCAAAAAGAACTATGATGGGATTTATAGTGCGGCAGATCGTTCAAATATGAAATTTTACAACAAAAATAATGGATGGATTAGTATCTCAAACAACTTAGGTCCTGCTCCACTGCTTTTTAGAACAACAGATGGTGGGAAAAGTTGGTCAAAAATAGAATTATCTGTGCCTGAGATTTATAAGAATTGTTATCTTTCATCTGCAAATGTACCTGTATTTGCTGATAATAAACAGGGGAAATTAATTTTGGAACTTTATGGGCCTAATAAAGATAATAAATTAGAAAAACATATTTTAGTTTATGAAACAATAGATGGGGGTAATACGTGGAGATTAAGAAAGAATTAATAATTTGTAACCAATTTGTAATATCTGATAAACGAAATAATGGTATAATGATGGTAGAAATATTTTGGAAAGGGAAATATTAAAAATGGGGTAGATGTTATTGAAAAAGAGGTTGGTATTGGTTATTAGTGCTATTCTAATGGTGTCGTTTTTTACCGTAATTGCTTTTGCAAATAGTACAATCAAATTAATTGTAAATGGTAGTGAAATTAAACCAGATGTGCCACCGCAGATTATCAATGGAAGGACAATGGTGCCTATTAAGTAGGTAGCTGAAGCTCTAGGGGCAGAAGTAGAATGGGATAAACAGAATAAAATTGTTAAGGTCTCTTTTAACAAAAAAGTAGAAACAGATTTGATTAGCAATTATTTGAGGACAGCCCAAACTTCAAAACAATTTGTAGAAAATTTCGCTCATGCTTTGCAAGAACGAAATGGAGCTGTGGCTCGTTTATTTTTAAGTCCTGAAATTAGGGGGCAAATAAAACCTGAAATAATAGGTCCTTCTACACCTGTAACAAAAATAGAAATTAAAGAAGTTTCTTATAGTAATTATTATTGGGTATATAATGTTAAGGCATATTATGGTCCTTATGATAATAATTCACCAACATTAGCTTTTGAAATAAAGTTGACAGTAGAACCAGAAAGATATCCTGACTGTTCAGTGGTTTCGAGTAGGTATTTTATTACCAAATTGGATTGGATTAATGGTAAGGCTGAATTTATACCTAATTAAAGAGAAATATTGTCTGGGTTTAAGAAAGTTTCAGAGAAAAAGTTTTCTTGAATGGGTTATATACCATCAATAGATATAGGGGATTGGGCTTATTGTAGCTAAAGGCTAATAAGATATAACAATCAATATCGTAATTTTAATATTAATTGTTTCTCTTAACTCTTATTGATGATGCTGGAAAGATATAGATGATAAATTTTGAAATTAATGAAAACATATATTTTAAGGAGTGAGTCTGGATGAGAAAACTTCTCATTATTTTAATGGTAATATTATTTTTGAGTGGCTGCTATATTAATATCACAAAAACTGATAAAGACAGCTCAGAAAGCATTATACCTCCTGTGTCTAAAACAAAAGAAAATTTTAGTGAAAAAAAACAAACAAAATAAATATTAGTGAACTTCCTAAAAGCAAGGAAGAGACTGCGACTATTGAAGGTGTGGATTATAAAGTTTCATATACACTTTTTGATTGTTCTAAATTATCACCTGGTTTTATAACTTATATTCCGGAAAACATGGAAACAAGTATTAATAATTTTGGAGATGGAAGCACAACTGTGCGTATAGAAACTTCAAAAATAATAAATGGACAATTTCTTCATGACTATGACTATATTGAAATAACTTTTTTGCCGAGAAATGTAGATAAATCTTATGCAATTGAAAAAGTAAAAGGTCTTGCAAACAAATATAAGCTTAAAGAAGAGCAAAAGATTTTTAATTGGGCGATATTTCAGAGGAATGGAGTTTATGGAGTTATAGTTTTAGGAGAGCATGAAGGGAGATATTTCTATATTATTATTCATCCTACTCTTGAATCGTCAGACATGTTTAATCCAATAGCTAAAAATGTAATCAAGGAATTTATATGGGTAGATACAGGTACGAGATTATAAAAAATTACTCCCTCACATTTTAATTGTGAGGGAGTTTTAGTTTAGGTATCAGGTAGCAATGCAGACCAAGTTTGAGAACCAACAATTCCATCAGGTGTTAAGTTATGGTCTTTTTGAAACTTTATAACTGCGTTTTTCGTAATATCTCCAAAAATTCCATCTATATCAGTAAGTGTGAGATAACCATTGTAATATAGTGCATCCTGGCAAGTTGCTACATAAACATTTTGACTACCGTATTGAACTATTGGATAATATGGTGAACCTGGATCTCTTGCATCACCATGAACATGACTGCTATAATCTGGTTCAACGAAAGTCCAATAGGATAGAGCAATTTTATACATTTGCTCTAATGTTATATTTCCGTAATAAGGGACCATATCAAATGCTTTTCCTGCCATATGTTGAGAATATTTTGCTACTTGTCCAGGATATTTACTTGCTAAATCTTTATTGTGTTTAACAGAGCAATATGCGCGGGTGATACGTATAGGAGTTCCTATTGCTTTTCTATAGTTATTCCATTGATTTAGTGTTTTTGTATCTGTAAAAATATAAGTAGTATATAATTTATCAAAATCAGAGCTATAATCTGCCAATTCGTATACTGATAAATTTTCTGCTTTTGGCATTGGTTCTAATCCTTTTAGAGTATATCTTTCCCATTGAGAAGTATTTGTATTAAATATGTTTACTGAGAAAATTGTATTTTTAAGATCGGTACTCATAAGATTCCACCTCCTTCTATTATTTATTTTTTCAAGGACTAATCGGCCGATTTACCTTTCTACCTATTAAAGAGAGTTTTATATGCTAATTTACAACCCATCTAAGAAATCTTCTCCTAAAAATTCTCTCATTTTTTCAATGCTCTTTTCTTTGTTTTATTTACTGCCTGCTGCGAAATATGGAGCTTTAAGGCTATTTTCTAAGCAAATTATTAAGGGGAATTAATAAAAATTTAATAATTTGTAACCAATTTGTAATATCTGACAAACGAAATAATGGTATAATGTTGGTAGAAGAATTTATGGGAGGTTTTGGTGAGGAATGAAAAAAGCTCTTGTAATTTTGATAATTTTAACTTTGTTATTTGGCGGATGCCAAACAAAAAGAGAGGTTAAGGAGAGTAATACGTTTCACAAACTAATTCCTAATTTTCAATATTTCCAAATGATAGATAGAAATAATGGATGGGCTATTGGAGAAAATATGGGAGAAAATAAAGTATTTATTACAAATGATGGAGGCACTACATGGGTGACTGCTTCGACTTCTGCCATAGGTGACATTCGTGAATGGTTTTTTATGGATTCTGATCATGCTTGGATACTTTATTCTAATGAGACTCTCTATAAGACGGAAGATAGAGGTAAAAACTGGGATGCTGATGAAGTGCCTTTTGGTATGGGTAAATTATTTTTTATAAATTCCGGTGGAGAATATCAAGGTTGGGCCCTTAAGGAATATGGGCCTGCGTCTGGGAATGTGCCTGTGGATGTTTATAAATTAATAAACAATAAATGGACTCTCATTCACGAAGGAGAATTGCCTAACAGTACTTCAGCATCTCCTAATCCACTTCCATATGAAGGGGAGAAAAAGAGCTTTGTTTTTTTGCCTGATGTAAAAACGGGTTTTATTACAGTGGAAAGGTGTGAACCAGGAAAATCTAGTTTATACATGACCACTGATGGAAGATATACATGGAATAAAAAAATTATTCCACTGCTTTCAAGATTTGATGAAGAATATATTTCTGTATATTCTCTTAAACTTGTTGATGGTGAAATCATTTGGCCAATATCTGCATTTGATGATGTGAGAGGGGATTTTGAGGAAGTGTTTTTAGTAAGCAAGGATAATGGGAATAGTTGGAAAGAGAAGGCTTCTTTTGTATCCAAGAATTCCCCCAGAGAGGTTTATGTAGTAGATGAAGAAAACTGGTATGTTTTATTTGAAGATGAATTATTTAAAACAAATAACGGAGGAAATACATGGGAAAAGCTAAATATTCCTCAAGGTACATTTCAAATTCAATTTATAGATAATAAAACAGTGTGGGCTTTAGCTTCAACATCGGGTGGGACAAATTTATTTTACAGTGAAAATGGCGGTTATACGTGGGATAAGAAGTTTTAAAATTTCAATTGGTGTATAAGGAGAAAATGAGGAGGATGAGAACAGAATGTATAGAAAAATAAGAGTTATTGTATTAATTGTAATAATTTATTTTATCGCTATTTTGGCTAAAAATCTGTATGAATATAGAGTAAAGACCATTGATGAAGCCATTGGATTTAATCTTGATAATGTTTATAAAGTAGAGATATTAAGAAATGAGCAACCAAAAATAACAGAAGATAAAGAAAAAATTAAAGAATTAACCGAATGGTTAAGAGGATACAAATATAAAATGAGCAGCACGGTAAAAGGAAAAATAGATTTTTCTTATTATGTAATAAATTTTTATTCTCATGTAGAGAACGGCTTTATAGCTTTTGATAAAGATAATAAAAAAATAATTATAGTAAATGGGTATACATACGATGTTTTCGATAACTCTATTGTACAGGATTATTTACAGTCTTTTTGGGAATCTATCAGATAAGGCGAAGTAAAAAATAAAATAAATTAGGAATGGAAGGATTAATATTTGTTTGGAGGTAGGTGCAATGAGGAAAACAAAAACTTTTTTATTAATCGCTTTTGCCATTGTTTTATCATTGAGTATAATTGCCCTTGGATTGTCAGTCTCGAGAGTTAGTGCAGGGGATGGGCCAAATCAATCACAGTTTGATAAAATTATTGAAAAAGTAGGCAGTTTTTTAAAGGGTAATAAAGACAAATTGAAAGTCAATGAAGGGGATGTGATTGCAGAGGCTAACGGTATACCGATATATAAAAACGAATTTGAATTGCGTAAGGGATTGACATTCGCATCGGAAGGACAGGTAAACGATATAAATAATTTTGTTTTAAATAAATTGGTGAGAGAGAAAGTAAAAGAATATCTTGCTATGAAATACAATCTAAAGGTATCTGAAGATGAAATAAATTCATATATTGAAAAAGAGAAACAACAATTTAAAGAATTTCCTGAAGCGGAGGGAAAATTGAAAGAGTTAATTTCTGCAAGTGGTATGACATATGAGGAATACTGGAACGATTATGAGAGATACAATGTAAAAAGAATGTTGCTTTTTGATAAGCTGTACAATGCGATAATCAATGAAGGAATTAAAAATGGGGAATTGAAGAAAACGGATAAAATGACCATAGAGGTGCAAAATGAGTATAAAAAGTATTTTGACAATATAATAGATCAATATGTAAAACAGGCTAAAATATCGATTGATGAAAAATATAAAGATATGTTTAGAGGCTTCAGAGTAGATTGATTTTGTAGAGGTAGGAGAGGGGAATGAAAAAATTTTTTATAATACTATTGCTCTATAGACGTTGGAAAAAATATATATTATAATAACCGTAAAGAATACTTAAGAGGTTTTACACTAAGATTTAAAAATGTATAAATTTTACAAAATATTAAAAAATATCAATTGATAATAGTAGCAATGAGAAAAAATATAAAACCTTTACCTTTTACTAGAACGCCTTTTAAACCAGATGTCCTTTGGATACGAACACATAACCTTAACTTCTACAAAATATTTTTATCCGACATCAAACTATTATTACTATGATCTTTCAAGTTATGGTTGGCTACCTGTAAGAACGGATATTTTGCATGGATATGTTTCTACTTCATGGGTAACACTTCATAGGGAGACTAGTAGTGAATGAGTGTTGATGTTAAATAATGGATATGTAAATTGATATTAAATTAAAAGAATTGAAAAGTATTACAATAACACAGAGGTATTCTTTTTTATAAAAATAAAAGAAAGGGAGAGTGTTAATGAAAGAAGAAAATGTAGAGTTTAAGATGTTTTTTATATTGTTAATATATATTTATTTAATCGTAGGTAACATATTGTTACAAAAGATAATCCGTATTTCAGAAGCTACATACAACCAAATAATACTTGTGTGGGGTAATCTAATTTTTTATTTCGTTTTAGGAATATTATTAACAATTCCTTTCTTTTTAAGTGAAACAAAGAAAGAAGGGAATTGGATGATAAATTATAAATGTCTATTGGCTTTTATTTTACCCTTATTTGCAGTAGTTTTTTTGTATTTTTATCCCATCTTATTGGACCTTTCTTATGTACTAGGACATGTTATTAATGTACTATCTGTGGTAGCAGGATATTCATTGATTTTTATAGTCAGCAAGAAGTAAGAAATAGCTTTAAAAATAAATTGGTACACCAACTGTGAAAATACCCCTCTGAGCTAGATTTACATCTCAGAGGGGGAGAATCAAATAGATGTTTTATAGGAAAATCAATTTAAATTTCTTATTGTTACCTTGTTTATTAGGTACTTTTTAGGTAGCCTACAATTATTTGATTTAAGCGGGGATATTCACCTATATCTTCTTCAGTTTGTACTAAAACTTCGTTATTCATTACTGCGATTACTTTTGCCCCTTTTATGTTTTCATTTAGGCTAACTATTCTGTGTTTTTGTTTCGCTTCATCAATGGAATCTGTATATAGTATTTTTCCATCTTTTATTATGGCAAAACTTGTTGCGTATTCTTCTAATTCAAATATTTCATGAGAAGAAAGTAAAATAGTGCCCTTCTTTTCATTGACGTATTGCTTTATTATTTCTATAAGTTCAAACCTAGCAGCCGGGTCAAGGTGCTGTGTAGGCTCATCCAGTATTATGAGTTTTGCATTTGTTGAAAAAGCTAATATCGCTAATATAAGGGTTTTTTGACCCCTTGAGAATTTTTGCATCTCTTCGTTTAAGTTAAAGCCATATCGGGAGAGAAAGTTTTTAAAAAACATATCATCCCATGATGGATACAGAGTTTTGTACAGTTTGTAATAGTCTCCCAGTTGTAAGTTGTTAAAGACTTTTCTGTGTTCTGTAACAAACGCTATATCTTTTTTTATAGAAGGGTGAAAAGGCTTTTCGAATATGAATATTTCGCCTGAATCCTTTTTTACTGCGTTCATTATGCATTTTAATGTTGTGGTTTTTCCTGCACCGTTTGGACCCACAAGTGCCATTATTTCTCCTTCTTCTACTTTAAAAGTTACATTGGAGAGTATTTGTTTTCCATCAATTTGTTTACTTAGATTCTTTACTTCTAATGTGTACATTAATTTTCACCGCCTTTTATTACATATGACCAGAAGCCCAAGAGACAAATGAGGGATGAGTATATCAAGGATAGAAGTAAATTTCCCTGCCGAGTAAAACTTATCAGGCTGTAAGGATTGAAGGCAAAGCTATTAATATCTGTTGTGCCCATATATCCGAAAAGTGCATCTAAGAAAACTATAAAAGCGCTCCAACCTAATCCATCCATCTCAAAGCCTGAAAAAGTCATTTGAAGTCCAAATATTGCAAGTAAAAGTATTAAACTTCTCAAAATAGGCTCAAATTTATTTATAAAAGGGACTCCTAAAAATATTTCTTCAATAGCAGAGGTTACAATCACAACGAGGCTTAAGAAAATGAGATTGTAAAGGAACAATTCTTTTTTAGAAAAAGGTAGGAAGTATAAAAGTTCTGCATTTTGATGTCTTATATCATACACTATAAAAGTGGCAGATAAAAACAAAAGTGCAATTGTTTTGATTAATATTACTGGTATGAATAGTAGAAAAGTAAGAAAAAGTATTCTTACAGTTTTCTCCTTTAATTCTTTCTGTATATAAATATCCATTTTATTTATCACTTCATTCATTTTTCCAGACCTCCTCAAAAATTAACATAGAAGTATAATAGTCTATACGACTGTTTTTCAATTTTGTGACACATTCTCTTATAATTTTTATTACACCTTCTTCTACATCAATGTCTTTCTTTATAAAATATCCTATGCCTTGCTCTGACTCTATATATCCTTCGTTTTTTAATTTTTCTAAAGCTTTTATAACTGTATTTATATTTACGTCAAATATCACCTGTAAATCTCTGATAGATGGAAGTTGACTGCCTTTTTGAAGGTTACCTAATAAAATTTCTGATTTTATCATGTTTACTATTTGTAAATATGCAGGCACTCCACTGTGTTTATCTACTTTTCTTAGCATTTTGCACCATCACTCTCTGATTAATTTTATAATGCCTGAATTTTTTATGTCGATAGGAGCTTTGCTTTTGTTTATAATTTTTAAAGAACCGCCTGTTGCATCTATATAAAATTCACCAGTTTCATCAGGAGTATTTAAAATTTCAAGTGTTCCATTTAAAGAAGTGGCATTTATATTAAAATTATTAAATTTTGATTTTATATCAATATTTACACCAGTGGCGTCTAATATGATTTTATCAAAATCTAATTCTCCTTTTATGTTACTCCCTGTAGTATTGAGATTTAAGTTTTTACCTTTTAATTTGCCATTCAAGTCAAAACCAACAGTATTTATATAAATGTTATTTTCTGATACGATATCAGCATTTATTGTAGTTTCAACAGAGTTTATATGAATGTCTTTAATGTTTCCACTACCAATTATCTTGACTGATGTACAATCAATATCAAGGTTTTTTGCAAGTGATGTACCTAATTTTATAACATAAGTAGAATTTTTTATAGGAGAAAATTCTTCTAAATGTAAAACTTTATTATCTCCGGTTTCTATTAATCGAGAAGGATAAGACAAAGTATCGCCTTCAACAAGTTCCAACTCAATTTCTGAGGAGACTTTAATAGATATGCTATCTATGTCTTTTACTGAAATTGATTTATCCGGCAGAAAATTTTCATGAGGGCGTAAGTCAGAAATTTCATTAGAACTATTTGGGATAGTTATTGGAGGAATATTAATATGAATACCTGGAATATCAATTTTTGTACCATTGTCTTTTATAGTTTTTGTCTTAACATTAGTAAAAAATAAACCCATTCCTAAAATTGGTACGGTAATTACCATTATAAATAATACGAGTAAAACAATTGAAAGTGAAGAAGATAGCCCTTTTCTTATAGGGAAGATACTTATTAAAAGTACAAAAGATAAAATAAAAAGCAATACTTTTAAAGAAATCCATGGAGAAAGCCAAGCAATTATAACGCTTATCCCTGATGCTATTACTCTTAAAGTAATGCTCTCTTTAAAAGTTTTTACAATTGTGAGATTAGAAGTTTTGCTTGAGAATAGGAAAATAAAACCGGTTAGTAAAGCTACAAAGGACGCTAAAAATACGATAGTTTCAATTAAATTTTGATTCATAAAATGACCTCCCAAAGTTTTATAGTGTTATATAATTATATAACACTATAAAACTTTTTTGTCAATAAGTTTTAAAAAATTATTAAAACAATTTTTAAGCTAGAAAAAATAAGAAGGAATTTAAAGATCTATGTAGAAATAATAAACTTGTAGAGGTTAATCATTAAAATTTGAAGGTGGTTTAATAAAACTATACGGGAAGGGGTAGAAAATGGATTATAAGGGTTTATTAAAAAAGCTTAGTGAAAGCTACGGGGTTTCTGGGCATGAGAGAGGAATTTATGACCTCTTAAAAAAAGAATTTGAGCCAATTTCAGATGAAGTTAAAGAAGACAATTTTGGCAATCTTATTTTTAAAAAGAAGGGCACAAAAGGCAAGTACAAGGTGATGTTAGCAGCTCATTTAGATGAAATAGGCCTTATGGTGAAAGATATTGATGAGAAAGGATTTATAAAATTTACAACAGTAGGAGGGGTTGATCAGAGGACTTTTCCTTCCCAAGAAGTTATAGTTCACGGTAAAAAGGATTTGTTGGGAGTTATAGGAAGTAAGCCACCACATCTTTTGTCTTCTGAGGACATGGAAAAAGCTATAAAAATAGATGATATGTATGTGGATGTTGGACTTCAAAAGGAGGAGGTAGAAAAGCTTGTAAGTATTGGAGATATAATAACCGTAAAAAGGGAGTTTAAAGAGCTTTTGAATGAGAATGTTTCGGGAAAAGCTTTGGACGATAGAGCAGGGGTTGTGGTGATGGCAGTATGCCTTGAGGAGCTCAAGAAGGTGTACCATTATCACGACGTATATGCTGTAGCCACTCTTCAGGAAGAGGTGGGAGTAAGAGGAGCTACGACTTCTTCTTACAATATTGAACCTGATATAGCTATAGCGATTGATGTGACTCATGCGAAAGCGAGGGGAGTTAGCCGAGACATAGAGGTAGGGAAAGGGCCTGCGATTGGGAAGGGGCCTAATATTCATCCTGCTGTATATAAAGGGCTTGTAGATATAGCTAAAAAATACAATATAAATTATCAGATAGAGCCGCTTCCTGGGCATTCAGGCACTGATGCATGGGCAATCCAGGTGTCAAAAAAAGGAGTTCCTACAGGGCTTGTGTCAATACCTTTGAAGTACATGCATACTTCTGTGGAAACTGCTAATATGAAAGACATAATAGAAAGCGGCAGACTGCTGGCACACTATATTGCCAATCTGCCGCCTGAGGAATTGGAGGGACATTTATGTTATTAAAGGAGTTAACTGAGCTTTTAGGTGCTTCTGGAGATGAAAAAGAGGTAAGAGAGAAAATAAGAGAAATAGTAAAACCTTATGTGGATGAGCTTTATGTAGACAGAATTGGAAATTTAATAGCCTGCAAAAAAGGGAAAAAGGAAAAGCCAAAGGTGATGCTGGCTGCTCACATGGATGAAGTTGCTTTAATGGTGAAGTCTGTAAATGAAGACGGGACATTGAGTTTTTCTCCTGTGGGCGGAGTTGACAACCGTATTCTGGTAGCCAAAGCAGTAAAGGTAGGGGAGAAGAAGATAAACGGGGTAATAGGTGCAAAACCTATACATCTTCAGAAAAAAGGAGAGCAGGAAAAACCTCTTGACTTTGATGAACTCTATATAGACATTGGAGCAGCATCTAAAGAAGAAGCTTTAAAGCACGTTTCACCCGGTGACTATGTCTACTTTGAATCAAATTTTGAACTTTTGGGGGATGGATACGTTAAGGCAAAGGCTTTAGACGATAGGATAGGTTGTAACGTGCTGATAGAAATTCTGAAGAATACATATGAGTATCCTGTTTGTGCAGCTTTTACAGTTCAAGAAGAAGTTGGTTTAAGAGGCGCAGGTGTAGCAGCTTACAATGTAGATCCTGATTTTGCAATAGTGGTAGAAGGCACTGTCGCTGCAGATGTTGTGGATTCAGAACCTCATTTGGTTTCTACAGAACTAGGGAAAGGACCAGCGATTTCACTTATGGATAGAACTACTTTGTATGATAGAAAGATTATCGATAAAATCGTCAAGATAGCAGAAAAGAATAAGATACCCTATCAGTTTAGAAGAATAGCTAGCGGTGGTAATGACGCAGGGAAAATTCACCTTACAAAGGGAGGAATAAAGACGGTAGCTATATCTGTACCTTGCAGGTATATTCATTCCTTCAATTCTGTAGCTAATCTGAATGACTTTGATAATACAGTTAAACTTGTAGACTTAGTGACTAAAAATATTGAGGAGGTATTAGGATGAGTGTAAATGTGGAACTTATAAAAAAGCTAACACAGGCTTTTGGACATTCGGGAAATGAGGAGAAGGTTTTTGAGATTATAAAAGAGGAAGTCAAAGGCTTTTGCGATGAAATTACTCATGACGCAATGGGCAACATGATATGTGTGAAAAAGGGAAAGGGCAAAAAGATAATGGTGGCTGCTCATGCTGATGAAATAGGCATTATGGTTACGCATATTGAAGAGGAAGGCTTCTTGAGGTTTACAACGATAGGTGGCGTTTATGTAGAGCATCTGGTGGGAAGAAGAGTTGTGTTTAAAAATGGTACAGTAGGAGTGATTGGAGTAGAACATTTGGAAGATAAAAAGGATTTTAAACTAGAAAAGCTTTATATAGACATAGGAGCAAAGGATAAAAAAGAAGCTGAAGAGCTTGTCAGAATAGGAGATAGTGGGGCTTTTGTAGGGGAGTTTGTAGAAGCTGGAGATAGGTTAGTCTCCAAAGCTTTTGATGACAGAATAGGTTGTTATGTAGCGATTGAAGCGCTAAAAAACGTGAAGACAGAAAATGAGCTGTATTTTGTCTTCACAGTGCAGGAAGAAGTAGGTTTGAGAGGAGCTACTACAGCCGCTTACAGTATTAATCCTGATTTTGCTATTGCTGTTGATGTTACAGCAACGGGAGATACTCCTAAAGCGAAGAAAATGGCGGTAGCTCTCGGTAAAGGCGCAGCAATAAAGGTGATGGATAGGTCAATAATTGTGAGCCCTTCTGTAAGAGATATGATGATTGAAACTGCGAAAGAGAACAATATTCCGTATCAGTTAGAGATTCTAGAATTTGGGGGTACTGACGCAGGGGCAATTCACCTTTCAAGAGGGGGAGTACCTTCAGGGGTGATTTCTATTCCCACAAGGTATGTCCACAGCGTTTCAGAAATGGTGGATAAAAATGATGTGGAGGCAAGTATTAACCTCCTGATAAAAATACTGGAAAAATAAAGCAAAAGACCCTGCTTCTTACGCGGGGTCTTTTTATTTATGGACTTACGCATTTTCACTAGAGGTGCTATTTTTTGAATTTACAAGCCAGTTGACTATAAAAAATACAGCCACTGTGAGTAGAACAAGCCCTCATATTGCCCAGATGAGATTTTTAAGGTTGAATTTAAACATCTTTTCTCCCTGGTTACCCAAACTGTACAAAACTGTACAGTTTAGATAGCTGGGGTATTTGTAGTCCGCCCTTCAGACTTTTCCAGCCCCAGCAGGCGGTATTTGGGAAAGCCATAGCCCCTGCCCCAAGAAGCAGGAACTCACGCCCTTACGGGTCTCCCCACTTGCCCTGAATTAGTAATTCCTTCAGGGGAGAGAAGTCTCTTAGCACCTTTTCAGGAGAGAGTGGAGTTACCACCGCTACCTTGAGAACTTGCCAGAAATCATAGGTACTAAAACTTGTTCCATCCAGAGGTTCTAGCCCCCTTCCTGGCTCACTCTCAAGGCTTTGTATGAGTTTTATTGCTTTGTTTATCTCTTTTAAATGTTTTTTCTTTAAATGTATGTTTTTGACTGTTTTCTTTACATGTTCTTTTAATTCTTCCAGTTC